>OHFA01001274.1_pt1 | contig 9888 bp, 10 predicted proteins | sample 1567501 | NCBI WGS metagenome assembly OHFA01 (sample SAMEA3879593, study PRJEB24766) | human gut metagenome | biome: human-associated habitat; feature: feces | place: USA | collected 1985/1987 | reverse complement strand
ATATCTCGAAACAAATCTCTTTCCCTCAGCTATCGTCTTTTCTGAAATAGATCTGTCTATCCCCGGAAAATTCATAATATTTATGCAATCCGGCTCTATCTCTATAGTTACTGGTTCAAAGGACATATAATCTCTATGATAAAAGGCATTTACCACAGCCTCCTCAATTGCCTGATATGGATAATTGAATATCCTTAATGCCTCCATCTGATTTGGTACTTTAATTACCTTTTCTCGAATAATCAAATTACGAAATCTTTCCATTGTTGCCTGAATCATCTGAGGGACCGAACCTGTAATATTGGGAAAATCTTCACTAATACTTGGATTCTCAATGCTTCCTTCAGGAAAAGAGGTCATCTGTACATAAGTATATCCAAAGAATTTTTCTGGATGCTCACAGAACATCATAATTGCCACATTCTGAATATATCTGAGTTCTGGCGGACCAACCAATAGCTGCATATCATTAAGTATTTCCTCAACACCACGTTCCCTTACCTGTTTAGCAAGCTTACTACCGGTTTTTCTCAAATGATCTTCTAACAGCACCGGTGAAATATCCTCAAATGTTGCCTTATGGTTTGCTCTGCAATCAAACGGAGTTTGATCTGACATATTAATCAGTTCTCGCTCCTGTTCACTATTTGCCTTAACAGAACTTGTCTGATAACGAATATAATAATTGTACTTCTTTTCTTTCTTACTTGTTACATGCTCTGGTGATTTATAAGGTCGCTGCTGTCCTGTTCTGACAACAATTACAAAAATCCATTTTCCATCCACTTCTGCTGGTATCCCCTGTGGAAAGTAGGGTGGAGAAATCAAATTATTGTACCCCAACATATCTTTCTGTATTGAATCCAACATATATTCAGGTAAGCCCTTTACCGGACGCTTGGCAACACCATTTTCTTCCTCAACACCTACAACAATATAACCGCCGCCATCATTATTATAATCATTTGCGAATGCACAGACACTATGGTAGATATCGTCAGGATTCCACCCAGTCTTAAACTCTATTCGGTCTGATTCTAATTTTCTTTTGTTTAATAAATCCTCTACATCCATTTCAAGTTCCATAGCGTCATCTCCATTCCTTTACAATTGTTATCTTAAAACAATTTCATACTAATTTTCACTGACATATTATCTTTTCATAGCTTTTTCAGCATCATCTCTAGTTATTTTGTAAAAAGACAATAATTCTAACACTTTTGGATCTGAGATTGTTTCTTCATATGAATCAAAAATATTAGTATGAATTATTTCTTTTGCTTGTGTTAACTGATTTTCATTTAAACTACAAAAACACTCCCACCACTTTTGCGTAATACCTGTATCTTCAAAATACAAACGATATATAATCATTGCCTCTGGCATATATAATAATTTTTCAAATTCTTCTTCGTCAGCACCAAATGCCTTTTTAAAAAAAGACAATCCCTTACCCACTTTTCCTTTGGTTGAGTTCAAAACAGCTTGTATTGTTCTTATGAACTTTCTATTCCAATGTTCCCCAATATAATCTCTATTACTAAAATACTCTGGATCCTCAATAGGATGATATTTCATTGGAAATGAATAGATACTAACGCCCAATTCTTCACATAAATCAACATTTAATCGTAATCTCTTATAAAGTTCAACTGGCTTATCTTTGAAATTATATAGTACATAATTAGACAAATTAGTATGACCATGTTTAACTGCAGTTCTTATAGATTTTTCATATATTTCATGCAATTCCCAATGATCAAATGCTATTCTTACTGGTCTAATTGGAATTTCAAATAATTTTTCCATATTCTCGTCCGTAATCAGTCGAGAATCTATGCCTTGATTGAAATCAACATATCTCTTGCGCGGTCTTTTTTTACTATAAATTTCATCAAAATATGGTTTCAATATTTCGTAAGTTGCTAAAATAGCCTCTTTTTTTGCCGTATACGCTTCCAAAAGATTATTACTCTCAAGAAGATCATATACGTCTTGAATTTTTGAGCCCATTTTTTCTATAAGCATTTTGTATTCACGTACCACTCTCTTTATATATGCCTTTTCATTATATCCATCACGCAAATTCTTAATGGCTACCTCAAACATATTGGGTTCTACAAAAGTAGCATCTGTAGTAAAGCCGGCTTTCTTAATCTCATCTATTATTTGTGTATATTGGCAGGATGCCAAAACATTGTTATCTAATAATAAAAGATCTTTTTTACCACCAAACCGTTCACTTGCCCATTTAACCTGTTCAGCAATTGGTAAATAACTCTTATATTCTGGTTCAAGTTTAGGTACCGCACAAAAAGCACACTTATTAATGCACCCTCTTGTCATATATGCCAAATATCCATCACTTGCTGGATACTTATAATCTATTTCTTCTAAAATTGAATAGTCCAATGGCAAAGTATCAATAATCATATCATTATCATCTAATACTCCTGGCTTACTTAAAGTTCCTTTGTAAGGCTTTATACCAGTTGCCTCCTCTACCCTATCTGCCAAAATAGTTGCCATTACTCCCCCAACCATTACTCCTTCTGGTGTCTTACAAAGTTGTTTTGCAAAATTAATGGTTTTGATTGTAATATCCCAATAAAAAGTAAACAAGGTTGTAATTCCAACCCTATCATATTTTCTATTTTCCGGTTTAAAATATTCCTTTTTATAAAAATATTTTCTATAATACTCTAGCAAACTCTTAATTATCACATTTTCATTCGACAATGGAATCTGATCAAATTCATCCTTTAATCCCTTTTTCAAATACATACAAATATGTGGTTTATATTTTTCCCACATAATAGAAGAATCATTAGCGTACAACTGTGTTTTTAAATCTTCATAAGTATCATCTAAAACTAAATCTCTTAAATCACCTTTAAAAAAAGTCACATCATCCCCAAGATTTCTGTAATATGTTGCAATTTTCATTAATCCCATTGGAGGGTATTTATTCTTATAATTAGGTTCGACAAGTAATACTTTCCTTCTCATTTACTCAACTCTTCCTGTATTTTAGCCACAACCATATCAGCCATATCTTTCGGCAAAATAGCCTGTAGAATGGAATATACTTTTGATATAAGCTTCTGCTCTCTCTTATTATATTTCGATAAATTCTGTGTTAAATACTTTTTGTCTTCTTTCTTATTCTTTTCTTCCTGCTTAACAGAATCAACTGAAATCACTGTATTTGATATTTCAGGTCGATAGCTCTCTTTTATTTCATTAAATACTCTATTTAAGGTTGTATTTTCATTTGCATCCTGTTCACGTAATTCAATTGTTCGGACACTTTTTTCTGCCTTTTCTTTTGCCGTTTCTAAATCCTTCTTTGCCTTTTCTTTGTCTCTTTCATCAACAAATCCTGCTTCACTTACCTTTTTATCATATTCTACAGCCTTTCTTTCATAATCTGTCTGAGACTGGAATGCTTTTTTTACTTGATTAGCATAATGATATGTTTTATACAACTCATTGTACAAAACTTTTCTTACTTCAACTTCAAACTCTTTTGTGGTTGCATTTGTCTTAAAATAATCTCTTCGTGCATTCGGAATCAATTCACTATCTACAGCATAAATTTCGCCAACAAAGTAACAATTTCCTCTAGGTTCCTTAAAAAATTTAGGGGATGCCCCTAATGTATTCTCATCGCCTATCTGAATATTTTCTTTTCGAAGCCTTATACCTCTCATTTTATTCATTGGCTTTATCTGTTGTTCAAATTTGGAAATTCCAAACCACATCCAAGCAAGTCTTCTTCCATCTGAAGCATAAAACTCTTTAAATTCAACATCTTTAATCTCGTCAACAACCTTTGTTGAACCTGATGTTCCATCATATATTTTCGTTTTATATGGTTTAAATAATTGATTACCATTAACCTGAATTGTGTATTCGTCGATTTTTAAATTATTATTTCTACAAAATTCATAAATTTTTGACTTATATATAAAAAATGTAGCAAATGGAATTGGTGCTACTGATTCAAGGTATTCAATAACAGCAACTTTATCTAAAAGATCATCACTTTCTGGAATTACACCTTCCATTATTACCTCAAAGTAATGTTCGTCCATATTTGCTTCGTTTTGATAAGAATAAGTTATATCATCAACGAAATCTGAAGCAGAAGGATGTTGTGTTGTATCTGCTAGAACATCTCTTAATTTCTTTCCATCCCATTCAATAACCGATTCCACATTTTCACCTTTGTACGAAGATTTAAAGATCAATGTATCGCAATATCCAACTCCTGCCAGTCTGCCTATTCCACGAAATCCTTTTTCCTTAGTCCTATCTTTTTGGGAATCTGCAATATCTGTCAATTTTTTAACAAACATTTCGGATGGTATCCCCATAGCATTATCATTTATTGTAATTCGTCTTTTATTGTATTCAATATTTATATCTATAATTGCATCCTTTTCGTTAACAATGCCAGCTGCAATTGCTTTATCTATCGAATCAGCCGAATTCTGTATGTATTCACGATATACAGTATATGCATTCTCGTACATTGCAGTAGTCAAATTTTCAATTACATTCTTTCCAATCTCAGCCATAATGTTACCTCCTCTTCTTATTTATTGTTTATACTGCTTATATATTGGCTCAGGAAACTTAATGCTGAGAAGCGATCTAAAAATTGGATTCTGAACAATATATTCTCCCTGTTTTAATCGTGTCATCATATTCTTATAAACTGATGGGACAAACTTATAATCCGGCTTTGCGATTTCTATCGCATTAGTTCTTCCATATGCATGTGTAGAACAATTTCCTGTCACTCTTGAATGTATTGCACTTCTAAACTGCTCCGCTGAAAATAAAACAATTCCCAATGATCGACCACGTTCAGCTATATCAAGCACTTGATGTAAAATAGGCGAAGATTTTGGTGTATCTTGAGATGCATACTTATTTAATTCATCAATAAAAATCACAACCTTTTTTGGTGGGTTAACATCATCCTCATCGCTATATTGTCCTAACTGTAGGTCATATATTGTTCTAATCGCATCACCAAAAACAAATCCCTGCATATCTTCATTTAACTTTGCTATATCTATAACATGAACCTCATTCTTCTTTATATGCTTTAACGAGTCCTCTAATCTTGTCTGTTCATTATCATCTGCAATGCGTCCAAACATTGGATTATTATAAATAGAATTTCTAATAATACGATTAAACTTTCTCCAACTTCCAACCGAAATCTCATCATTTTTCTTTCCTGCTTGGCAGTTCTCCTTTACTACTTCAAGAAAATCTTCCCAATCATCTAACCCTCTAAAATTTCCCTGTTCATTTGCAATATAATTGATTATAGAATCCATTGTCTGATTTGGATCCTCTATACTAGCAAATAACATGTCCAATTTTTTCATATCATCTTCGCAATCATATTTATACAATTTTGCAGTTCCATTGATGCACTGTTCATTGTATGCCTCTTTAGAAAGGTATGTATTACCAACCTTTCTTGCAGAATATGGATAATAGTAATGAACATTTCTAAAAGGTAATGTAGTTAATCCAAGTTTTGTATATTGACCATATACCCACTCTTTGTCACTCTCTTTATCAAATTCTGCTGGCTGATCAATTGCAAGTAAATCCTTTCCCTTAACATTAAAAAAAACAAATGCTACATCATCTTCTGAATCTGCTTCATAACACTTATCCTGAATAGCCTTAAGAAGGAACATCGCATAAGATGTCTTTGCCGCAAGTCCAGAAATACCTGAAATATTCAAATGTGCTCCTTCTGGTCCAATCAAAAATCTAGAATCCATTTTAACTGGAAGTGTAATTTTATCTTTATTGTTATACATTTCTAAATATCCACAAGTAACTGGATTTTTTACCTTATTTAATCCCAATGCCTCTGCAATCTCTTCTTCTTCAGCCAACTCAACTTTAGCATCATTAAGCAATGGTATATAAATATTTTTATTATTTCCAATTACACTAGCCTTAACATAATTCATTCCAATTCTATGTGTCCTTTCACTTGTATTTACCTGACCAAAATCATTTGAAATATAATCCGAAAGGAAATTCGCAGTATCAGTAATATGAGATATTTCTTCTATCACTCCATATGATACACTATTCTCCAAATGTCCAATTTTTACAACATCAAAAGGATTTAAAATCGTATCTTGCTTTGTCCAAAAATAAAAATCATCAATTGTTGAAGGATTTTTTTCTGTAGCTATAACTTTTCCAATTACTTTTCCCATCGCTTCATCTCCTAAAATAAGTTCATAAACATTGTTGTACTCATATATTTGCTTTTTGCATAACATTCTGTAATATATACTGGATATAAATGATTAGCCCACCTATTGTCTGCTCCATAGCAAACTGGGTTTCTTTCATTTATAATATTGGCTGTAATAAGGTCAACCTCTTCTGTATCCAATCCATTTTCCATCTGTTCCTCTGTAGTAAGAATCTTTTCTATCTTTAAAATTCCATCAAATGTATTTATTGTATATTTTTTATCTCTTATTCGCACATACCATACTGCATATGCCATGCCTGGTAATCGTTCTGATGTATACATGCTAACAGGCGTACGATGATATAATGGTAAATCCGCTACCACATTTGAATTATTTTTACCATTTTTATCCACACAGTTTTCTGGATTAAAACTCTTAGATACTCCTACCACAAATGAAAAATATCCTGCAAATTTGCGTTTTTCTCTCGCACTCTTTATCCCATCAACTTTATATTCAAGCGAACCATCTTTAAGCAAATAATTGGTGGCATTTAATATATGTTGTTCAACCATTTCACTCACCATCTTTACTTCCCGCTTAATCATCAAATCTTGAATAACTGCAATTGCTTTATTCTCTATACGTTCAAACTCATCTTTTTTGGTCGAATAAGGAATCACATCCGTAAATTCAATGTTATTATCTTTAAGCCTATACCCTTGCTCATTAATCTTCTTTTTAAGATTTGGAAAATATGTTGACGATTTCCAATCATCTTTATTTGCTGCCTTTGGTAGTGCAATCGCAAGTCTTCTTTCAAACTTGAACGCTCTCATCTCTCCATCGATTCTTGTGCAACAGCTAATTCCAACCTGTCCAGCAACTATTGGATATACTTGATTTTTATATGCAATATCATCAACCTTGTATGTATGCCTTGACCCATCTAAAAAATAAGAAAACAATGGAGCTTCTGACATCAACAAGTCGGCTTCTTCTCTCATGTCTTTAGTACCTTTAGGTGGAACCGTCTCACCATATTTTTTCCAGGTTATCTGTTTATTATCATCGTAGTCAATGGGTGATGTCTCCGCACTATCAAAACAATACTTATATGTCTTATAACTTTTACCATTTGTCTCCGATGCAATAATATCTAAAATCTTGTTACTCATAGTTCAGCATCATCCTCTTGTATATTTACTAAGCAAATATCACTAATTTGACATTTCAACACTTTGCACAGCCTTACTAAAACATCAAGTGAAACCATTTCGTCTCTCGAAAGCTTTGCAAAAGTACTTGAACTCAAACCAGCTCTTTTCCTTAACTCTGTCTTTGTTAGATTCCTACTTTTCATTAAATCCCATAAATTCTTATATGTAATCATCTTTTCTCCCATTATAATAATAGAAACACTTTCACATACTTTATATTATATGAAAATTTTGTACTATTTGCAATGAATATTTTCGTTTTCTCGAAACTCTAGTTGTGCATATTTTCTATATTATATTCAATTTCATCACTTTTGTTTATATCAATCTGTGAAATAACAGCAGAGAAATCACCTTCCTCTGCCCCTATTCCACATCTTATCTTTTTTCTTTTCTTTATCAACATCTATGCCAACGCTCTCATCATAAATCCTCTGAAACTCCTCATAAAGCTCATCTCCATCCAGCTTCATTCCAAGTTTTTTCATCAGATATTTAAAATGCTTCACATTCCCGGCTGCATATGCTCACATCTTGGCATCCCTTAGAATTATCTCTTTCATTGACATTTCCTTTTCCCACTTGTCCCTGCTGATATTTTTTGGATTCCTGCTGTACTCTGCCGGCATTCTCCAAATGAATATTTTGAGTGGAAAATAACATGGCCTCATGCGTGAAACATAATGCCATCCGCTGTGCACCATTTCGATTCAGCTTCGCTGCATCTCGATGGAGGGTGTTCGCCCTATAGGAATATAAAACTGCTGTCTGTGAAATGCAAGCATTCCAAGCCATCATTTTTCTATTCCTGCACAGCTCACTTTAGTACCATTTTAGTACCACAAGACAAAAAACAAGCTCGCAAATGCCCATTTTACTAGGCTTTGCGAGCTTTTGAAAATTATTCAAACTCCAGACAGACAGTATGCCATATAAGTAAAAATCATTGATTTTAAGGCATTTTCAGGAACTATCAACCACTAAAATCTATATGAAAAAAAATAAAAAATGCAATAAAAATGCAATCGAAGTACATCCAGATTTATAGTATAAACCAGCAAACCTCAATATCTTTCCTCTATAGACGTTCAGAAATGAGCGTCTATTTTTCTTTCATAAAATAAACAATACTATTTATACATTTAGTGTCCCGATATATGTAGCTCCATAAGCATTTGCTTTTTTATTATTTTCAAGGAATTTTACAGAATAATTTTCATTAGACACATATATATCTACAATACCGGATTCGCAATCTAGTATTATATCGCCAGCTGTATTTTGGGTAATAGTATTATAGTTAGATAAATAGTTGATTTTTTCCGATGGGGCTTCTCCTATAATTACAATTTTAGGGCTAATACTCTCCATCCATTCTTTAGGTATTTTACCACTACTTCTTCCATGATGTGGTGCAAATATTATATCGGCCTTTGGTAACTCGACAGTATCCTTTATTTTCTCCATAAAAGAATTTTCCAAATCTCCAAACCATAAAACTGTCACACCATTACTTAACGAATACTTGATGATAGGAGAAATATTATTAGGACTTTTCCCCTCCTTAGCATTAAGCAATTCAGCCTTATAATCCTCATTATCAGTAATAGGCCATAAGATATTTATTCCTGATGAACCATATTTCTTTTCTTCATCATTTTGGTTCATCCAACATCGTGAACATCCTTCATAAATATAGAAAGCTTTTTTATCAGAATCTCTTAATTCACAATATTTTTTAAAATCATCTGTTTCATCAGATTTAGTCGCTTCATTTTTTACACAGTAAAAGTTAAGGATTCCAATTTTATCATCTAGATACTTTAAACCGTGAATATGGTCTTCATCAGGATGAGTAGATATAAAACGGGTTATATCCTTATCACTTGATTCGGATATGATTTCATCAGTTATTTTTTGTTTATTTGTATCATCCATATTGCAATCAATAATAGTAAAATTACTGCTTCCATGTTTAATATAGAACATATCACCATTGCCAACTGATATAGACTTAATAATACTCATTTATTTTTCCTCCTTTTTATCAGCTATCTCAAGAGCTATTACATTATAGGCAAAGCGTTTTGCTTTAATATGTGTTGCTATATTGGTCAATATTAAAACAATTAGTAAATACACTATATACGAAGTTTCTATAGAAAACCATTTCAGCAAAAAACTTGCCATTATATACAACATTAGTAATTTCTATTTGATATGAAGATTACCGGATTTTCTCTATGCTTACTATATATTTTATACCATTGGCTATTTTCATAAATTCTTTTTTTTCTATCATTTGTAGGTATATTACTATATATAGCTGAAAATCTTTGTAATGCTTCCTCTGTTGTAAAGCGAATATCCTTATTCTTAGCTTTTATCTCGGTAAATATATATTCCCCTGGCAGCTT
>OHFA01001264.1_pt1 | contig 9960 bp, 10 predicted proteins | sample 1567501 | NCBI WGS metagenome assembly OHFA01 (sample SAMEA3879593, study PRJEB24766) | human gut metagenome | biome: human-associated habitat; feature: feces | place: USA | collected 1985/1987 | reverse complement strand
GGAGAAGACGGTAAAAAAGGGGGGGGGCTGCTGGCGGCAGGGGCTAAAAAAGAGGGCCGCCCTGTGCGTTCATACCTTTGTATGGCCGCTATCCGGTTATCGGAAAAGATAAAAAAAGCAGGACGGATTTCTCCGTCCCGCCTTGGTAACGATTACGCGGCGACCTCCGCGGGTTGCGCGTCAGTCTGTCCGTCCGTTTCCGCCTGTGGCTCCTCGGGCCGGGCCGGCTCCTGCGCCGCCTTTTCCTGCGCGAGCAGGACGGCTTTCTTCTCCTCGATGCGCTTGTGACGTTTCTCGTAGACTTCGTTGTGCCCGCTCTTGATGTCGGCGAGCGTCTCGGGCATGTGTTTCTGCGCGAAATCGAGCAAGAGGGAAGCGATGGCATTCGACCCGAATGCACCCTTGAAATTGGCAAGCAGATAATCCCTGCGGATAAGTGCTTTTTCCTTGGCCGTGAGGTTGTCGATGATACGCATCTTTTCCTCGTCCGTAAGGTAGTGATAAGCATCTCCACATTCGATGCCTACGGTGGCGAAATGCTCCCGGCGAAGCGACGAAAGCAGGAAGAAATAGATCATCCGGTCTTCGTCCGCACCGAATTTGGTGTCGGCCATATCGACCTCCAAAATCCGCTTCTTGGTATCTTCTACGGTCTTTTCGAGGGCGATTTCCCGGTTGCGCTCGTCTTGCTTTTCGAGTTTTTCCATGGGAGAAAGTCGTTGCTCCGGCGCGGTGTCCGCCGTTTCGAGATAACACAGAGTAATATCGTCGTTGTCGATACGGAGATAGTATGCCATTTCGCCTGCGGCGACCCGCTCGCGGATCATCTCGCACTCTTCCGTATAGTCGGCGGATGCACGTTCGTACTCCGTGTACGCCTGCTCGTACTGCTCGGCGGTGTCGTAGTCCTCCTTTTCGGGGGCTACCGGCTGTTCGGGGTACTCCTCGGCATAGGTTTTGAGCGTTTCGACCTCGTACCCCATAGATGCAAGGCGTTCGACTACGGTTTCATTATAGCAGTATTCCCTATGACACAACGTTGCGGGGTATATTCCCATGAGCTGTACGGCTTTTTCGGCGAGGTACGAGGCGTTCGTTTCGTCCAAGCACGAACGGTTGGTGCAGTTGCCGCACCCGCCCTCGCAGAACAGGGTCATGTTATTGGTGTTGTGGGGACACGACATGCAGAGGGTCTTGTCGAACCGGTAGCGGTCGAGGTCGGTCGTGTACTGCCGCTCGATGTTCTTCGCCACGTCGGAAGCTTTCAGACCGCGCCAACTGTTGTACCCGTATACTCCCTCTTTCAGATGATTGTCGTACACGTCGCGCTGGATGTCTTCTCCGTAGCGGCAGATTTCGCCCGCCACGCCGACCGTCAGCTCGTCCGCCTCCAAGAGCTCCGCGATTTCGGGTATCAGGGAGAGGAATTTCAATCGCGTGCGGATGTAGTTTTCGCTCTTGCCGAACTGAACGGCCAGCGAGGGCACGTCGTGGCGACCACTTTCGATGAGCTTTTGATAGGCGTTGGCCTCCTCCATGGGGCTGACGTCCTCACGTTGCAGGTTTTCCGTCACGGCCATCTCTTGGGCCTCCTCGTCCGAAGCGTCCAAGACGATAGCCGGGATTTCCGCCTGTTCCGCCATGAGCGAGGCGCGATAGCGGCGTTCGCCGAAGATAATCTCGAAGCGGCCGGTGTCGGCCACGGGGCGCACGCCGATAGGTTGCAGGACCCCCTGCCGGCGGATGCTTGCGGCGAGTTCGGCGAGGGCTGCTTCATCGAATCGCTTGCGCGGGTTGTAGGTACTGGGCTGAATGTCGGCCAAGGCCAGCGATACGATGTTTTTTTCGGTCGAAACGATGTTTTCCATAATGCACTTGAATTTAACGGTTTATAATTGATTTGTTTTGAGGTTCTGCGGTTGTGGCTTAGGGTGGTATCGAACTCGTACATCGGATCGTCGTACCCTTCGAACGAGAGCCCGAAATCCTCGAAATCCTTGCGGCTCGCCAGTCTGACGGTAGCGTTCGGCCCGATGAAATAGGGCTCGCGCATCACGCGCCACGGTGCGCCGCGCAAGACGCTATCCTTTAAGGTGTAGAATGTGTCGGGGCGTTCGGGCATGATATACCCTAATGCGTACTCGTTGTAGACGGCCAGTTTGATTTTCTCCATGTCTTTGCGTTTTAATCTCGGTTTTTCTTTTTCCCTTTGTTCGGTTCGTTTCCTGCCGGAACCGCTTCGGGATTTTTACGGATGCGGTTTCAGGCTGTCCGAAAGAGCTGTCATACGGCGGTTTTCCCGGCCAATTACGCTTCGCAGAAGGAAGAATTTGCAGGGAATGCACTTCAAACCGCCGTATCCAGCGCGGCCAGCCAACCTTTGCGTCTGTAAAACCCCGAGCGGCGACGGCGGGGGATGAAGCGGATAAAGCGGCAAAAGAAAGGATAGAAAAGGAAGGGCCCCAAGCGGGGTACAAAGGGCAGAAATCGCTGCAGGAAGACGGACTTTCGGACAAAATGCAATCGAGATAATGAAAAAAGGGTTATTCTTGTAACAAGATGTCCAGCATGGCCCTATCAGAATGGATTGACTGGCGAGAGATGACGGGCTTTCCGCATACTCGTACAATGGGGTACGGGAGGCTTTTGCCGGCACGAACAGCACAAGCAGAGGGTCGGGATATGGACAATAAGCCTCCCGCCGCTTGGGGCAGGAGGCTTATTATTCCGTATTTTCAAGGTCAGAAATGATAGTCGATGACACCGCCGATGTAGAGCAGCGTGCCTGGTTCCAACTCACACACTTCCCGCATGAACTCGTAGGACTGTTCGGCATAGGATCGGCAACCCTCCTCGTCCGTGTAGAACCAGTAGGCCGTATCGAGCGGGTTTTTCAGGTACTTTTCAAGCTGATAGACCGGGCCAATCCACTCCAGAACCTTGTCGGGGGTAACGGCTTCCGCCTTGCTGCGCATACCGGCCACGAAATCCGCCTGCCATTTATCCGCACCGCCGATGTAACGGATGACATCCTCGGAGACAAGCTCGAACATGCCCTCGGGCAGGATATGGTTGACCAATACACCGATATGATGCTTGCGCTCCTTGTCGTCGATCTCGGCGCAATAATCGAAGAAACTGTCGTCGCCCTGCGTAAGCGTGCCCTCGTTCAGATAGTTGTCCTGGTACACCCTGGTTCGGGTAATTTGAAAAATCTTGCTGTGCATAACATTGAATTTTTATGTGTTGAACTTTCTTTTTCTTCCCCTCTCCTGAAAGCCTTCCGGCTTCCTCGTCGGGAAAGATTTTACATGCAGGACACACAGCGGGAAAATGAAGGAAAGGCAAGCAAACAGCCGGGGGATTTCACGGAATACCCAACCCGACAGGCAAGGCAAGGAGGGGAACCGGAAGTTCATCTTCGATTTGCGGAAGGCTGCCGTTCAATCCGCAGGCCGGTTAGCAAAGCGGTACTTGACGACCGGAATAACGCTGTACCTTCGCATGGGAAAATCCCGCCGACGGGAATGCCGGCGAGACGGGAGGCAAAGGAATACTATCTGTATAAAAGAATGGGAGCTACGCCGGAAACGAAGCGGGGAAAGAGGCAGAGGGAAGGATAGAAAGGGAGATTCCCTCTCGGGGTACAAACGGCCCGAAAACAAAAAAGATTAACCCGCCGATGAAAAGTACTCGGAACGAGTTGCGCGATATAACAGGGAAAGGCCGACAGGACGAAGGGCATCCAAGTTCATCATCTCTACGGAACAGACCGATAGAATTTTCAGTCGCAAATAGTTGCTTGTACAATCCGGATTTCAAACCCCTCGAATTCGACGGGTTTAGAAAGGAAGCCCGATTAAACGCCTTTACCCTGTCGCCGCAGAAATGGATCAATACGACGAATGCAATCGGCATCGTTTCCCAATCGGGTCGTTATGGCGGAACCTATGCCCATAAGATATAGCTCTCAAATTTGCGAGTTGGATTTCCGTCGAATTTGAACTATAATCGTTAAAGAGTTCCAACGATGGAAAGCCGAGGTTCCGCGCCCGGCCTTCTCCTCTCCTCAGCGACAGTTCCGCTGGCTGTCTCCTTCGGTTCGGCCGGTCGTGCCGACAACCGTCGCCGGCCGGCCGTAAATAGTTCATCCAACGGATATAATTCCATGAATTGTTCGTATCTTTGCGGCTGAAATTCCGACAATCGGTAGTTGAATGGCAAAGATTACAGTAAAAGATACCGAAATAAACGTCGTTAAAGTCAATGACGAGGACTATATTTGTTTGACAGATATGTTGCGTGCCAAAGACGGTGATTTCTTTATCACGGATTGGTTGCGCAACCGGAATACACTTGAATTTATCGGCATCTGAGAGAAAGTTTATAATCCCGTTTTTAATTATGTCGAATTCGCCACAATTAAAATACAACATACGACACAGAAAAGAATACAAGACGTTATAACGATAATGGCAAAGATTACGGTACAGAGCACCCCGGTTACCGTTCTTAGTATAGAAGAACGGGACTATATATCCCTTACTGATATGGCTTCGGCCAAAGAGGGGGACAACCGGGCCGCGGACATAATCAAGAATTGGATAAGAAACCGCTATGCCATCGAATTTCTCGGCACATGGGAAGTTATTCATAACCCCGATTTCAAAGTGGTCGAATTCGACCACTTTAGAAAGAGTGCAGGATTGCCCTCCTTCGTACTGAGTGCTTCCGAATGGATAGAGTGTACGCATGCCATCGGCATTGTTGTGAAAAAGGGGCGTTATGGCGGGACTTATGCCCACAAGGATATCGCGTTCGAGTTCGGCTCCGCAATAAGCGTTCCTTTCAAACTCTACCTGATCGAAGAGTTCCAACGGCTGAAAGAGCAGGAACAGGCACAACTCGGCTGGAACGCGAAACGCGAACTGTCCAAGATAAACTACCGCATCCACACCGACGCGATCAAGCAGAACCTGATCCCGGCGGAGGTTACGCCCGCCCAGGCGAATGTCATCTATGCCAGCGAAGCGGACGTGCTGAACGTGGCGATGTTCGGCGTGACGGCTGGGCAATGGCGTGAGGCAAACCCGGATTCGAAAGGGAACATCCGCGACTATGCCACGATCAACGAGTTGATATGCCTCTCGAATATGGAAAACCTCAATGCCGTATTCATCGAGCAGGGCATACCGCAGGGCGAGCGTCTCGTCAGGCTCAACCGGATCGCCATCCGGCAGATGGAGGTATTGGAAAGCGGCGGCAACGGCGGGCGGAAACTGATCAAGTGACACGAATAAAAGTAGTAGATTAGATGCCTGCTTGCAAGGCTTCGGCATAAACTCAGTATAAACAAAATATGTTGCCTATGATATAAACCTGCGGCATCGGTTACGATGTCGTTTCAAGAATAAGAAGAACGTTGTGTCTGTGTCTTGCTGTAATAAAGCGTAGGAAACTTTAATCACGATAACAAGATGGGCATGACGGTTCTCCGCGTACGCGTGGAGCTGCCGTTGCCATTCCGTTATCGAGGGCTTTCCTACCGCCTTTTACAGAGGAGTGACCGATGGGCGGCTCCGCGTCTTTTATTCTCGTCATCCAACTTCCAAATCATTCCTCAAAATGTAAAAAGCGAATATCATAACAGTCATTCAAGGAAACGTTGTGTCTTCATCTTGCTGTAATAAAGCGTAGGAAACTTTAATCGGGATAACAAGATTTTTGGCATGATGGTTCTCCATGTCGTTTGCATGGTGCTGCCGTCTCCATTTTCGAGTTAAGGCGTACAGCCTGGCCAGGAAGGATGGATACATACCGGTTTCACGTTTCAGTACTTGTCTTATTCATAGCCGAGCGAGAACCGGCGAGGCTGAGCAAACCACATGGATGCTAAAAATCTGATTTTGGCAGTAGCCCTTACGATCCTCCTGCCGATGAAGATGTACGGGCAGTGGACGGATTGCGATTCTTTATCCGTCAGCGACAAAAATGTAAGGAATTATGATTTCGAGTGGCGGCAGACGATCCTGCCCGCCTCTTTGATCGGAGTCGGGGCCGTTGCACTCGCTCCGAGTTTCATCCGGAACGGCAGCCGCAACGTTACCCGCAGCGCGATCGGCATACGGGGCGATGGCCGGCGGCTCGAATTCGACGATTATATCCAGTATCTGCCTGTCGCCGGCTCCCTGATGCTGGGCTGCGCCGGCATCAAGGCGAGACATTCATTCCGCGACAGGGTGTTTATCGTCGCTACCTCCTATGCGGCGCTGGCCGTTCTGACGAACATCCCGAAGTTGTGCATCGACGAAAAAAGACCGGAGTTTTCGGGACACAACTCCTTCCCTTCGGGGCATACGGCCACCGTTTTCATGGGTGCGGAGCTGGTGCGGATAGAGTACGGCGGTTGGTACGGGGCCGGAGCCTATGCCGTTGCGGCCGGGGTCGGGTTCATGCGGATGTACAACGGCAGACACTGGCTCCACGATGTCGTGGCGGGTGCGGGAGTAAGTATACTGAGTGCGCGGATCGGCGAGTAGAGCTGCCGGTTGTGGCAAAAAGCCTTTCAGAAAAAGAGGAAGAAAGAATATAACATTGTTTTCACCCCGGTAGCCGCTCCGGTAAAGGGAGGGTATTACGGGTTCTCCGCGGGGTGCAGTTTTTGACCGGTTGCGTTATCGGACTGCTGTTCATGGCATAGCCGGACGCCGGATGCGCCCGGCCGTTCCTGTCTCTTTTTCGTCCCGATAGCTGTCGCCGCATTCCTTATCGCTCGTTGTCGATCTTCCGGTCGTAAGCTTTTTCGGCGCTGTCATCCATTGGGCGAGTTTCAGTCCGATAGAGGCGGGAGCCGTTATATGCGGTCGGGCTCCAGTGTACAACAGGATAGGATGGTCCGCAGAAAAAAGCGGGCCGTTTCCTGGCCTGCAAAACTCGCATTTTCTATCTTTACGGCACAATCGGGGAGTGCGGACGAAAGACCGCGGCCTCATGGACAGACCGGATTATAAATCCGGGTAGGTAATGGCCGTACGGCGCATCGGCCGGGCCTTTCCGGGACCGGGAGGCTTCCCAGCGGAAAACGAAGTACAGGGGAGAACGGCAGGGAAGAGAGGCGAAGTGAACCTGAAAACAGGAAAAACAGGCTCTGCCGCTCGACGGGGAGCACCCTATCCGAGGTGCGGAGAAGATTCTTTCGCATAACGAATTATAGCCTGGCGAATGCTGCGTCAGTAGATACGGCAGGTAGGGACGTCTTGGACAGAGAGCGGACAACACGCTTTGGGCAGAAGGTTCATTCCTCCGAATTTGGAATCCGGAGGAATTTTATTATATTTGTACAGGATACGGCAGAAAGACTGAAAGGGATGCAATGTCGACGGTAGGCCGGACGTTTGGAGAATATATGTGTTTCACTTATTTTTAGATACGAGTTATGAAAAAGTTCATTTTTGGATGCCTGTTCCTTGTCGGAGCACTTTCCCTCACCGCCTTTACGGCTCAGGACGGAGAGAAGAAAGAGGATGGCAAAGCGAAAGTGGAGTGCTGCTGCGAGGAGTGCGACTGTGAAAAGTGCACCTGCAACACGGATTGTTCCGACTGCCGCGGCTGCAAGGGGAACGAGGCATGCCGGGAATGCCGCGATTGCGACCACGACGGGCATTGCTGCGATTACGGGCACCACGGTCGGAAACACCACAGAAGAGGAGGATGCTGCGGCCCGAGAGGGTGCTGACGGGATTGTGCCGGAATCGAAAAAAGAATGCCCCGCGAAAATTTTCGCGGGGTGTCTTTTTTCGGGCGAAAAGTTTTCTTCCGGATTTTCCAATGCCTGATTTCCTACAAAGGCTTGTCGATGGACGATATGTTGTAACCGCCGCTGTCGGAATGTGATGACGGAAACGTTACGGGCATAAAAACGGGAAATAAGGGGTGCTCCCTTATTTCCCGTTTTTTGCCAGGTACTCTTTCATAGCCTCGTTCACGATCTCTTTCAGGGAGACCTCCTTTTCGATGGAGAGGTACTTCATGCGGGTATGGATGCTCCGGTCGATGACGAAATTGCAATGCACCGCAGGCTCCTTTTCCGCGACGGGCGCTGCCGGACGCTGCGGTTGCGGGGTTTTCCCGGTAGGCGACAGCAACCCGTCCAGTCCGGTCTTCATGCTGTCTTTCAATAAATCGCTCTTGCCCATATCGGTCTACTTTAATTTCAGTACCTCTTGCGCCAAAGCCATGTAGTCCTTGGCGCCGTTGCTATTGCGGCTGTACTCGAAGATGTCCTTGCCTTTGATGGGCGCTTCGGCCAGCGACACGTTGTCGCGGATGACCGTCTGGAACACCTTGTCGCAGAACGCATCCTTGACCAGCTCGGCCACACTCTTGTTGAGCGTCTTACGTCCGTCGAACTGGGTGATGACGATGCCGCCAATCTCCAGCGCCGGGTTCAGGCGTTCCCGGACAGTGGCGACCACGTTCGTGATCTTGGCCATGCCGCGCATGGCGAGGAACTGGGCCTGAACGGGGATAATCAGATAGTGAGCTGCGGTGAGGGCGTTGAGTGTCAGCAGACCCAGCGAGGGCGGGCAGTCGATCAGGATGTAATCGAATTTCCGGCCGTCGGGCAGCCGGGCGATCAGCCCCTTGAGGATCAGCTCGCGCCCCGGCTCGTTGATAAGGCCGCCGAGAGGTCGAGGCAGGAAGGTGCGACGGTAAAGCCGCCCTCCGTCTCAACCAGCGGCAAGGGGTACTCGCCCTTCATCGCCCCGTAAACGGTCCGCTCCTCCTCGATGGAGAGGCCGCAGGATTCCGTGAGGTTGGCCTGGCCGTCCATGTCGATGGCCAGCACACGTTTTTTCTTCTGCCGCAGTGCGGCAGCCAGATTGACGGTAGTGGTCGTCTTGCCGACCCCACCCTTGTGGTTCAAGACAGCAATGATTTTCGTCATCGTTCTCACTCTTTTATTCCATGTACAAAGATAATACTATTTTTAGTAAATACTATAATTAGCGAATACTATTTTACGCAAATACGCATTTAAGGAACATAGTATTTACTACTTTACTATGATACTAAATGTAGCATATACTACAACCCGTACCCGTAAGGAGAGATACTAATGTACTATGTATAGTATATACTACATTTAGTAAGACTTGACTTCCTGCGATATGGCGGCTATATCAGAAAGGCAGGTCGTCCGTGTCGTCCTGCGGCGCAGCGGAGGGCGCCGGGGCGTTGTCCTCCGCCCGGGCTCCGGCCGCGTCGCGTTTGCCGGCGCCGATGAAGGCGATCGAGTCCGCCGTGATGGTAAGCTGCGTCTGGCTATTGCCGTTGCGGTCCTCCCACAGCGAGGCGGAGAGGGTGCCATCGACCAGCACCAGCCGTCCTTTGGTCAGATACTCGGCCAGGCGGATATGGTTCTCGCGGTTGCTCTTGACCCTGACCCATGTAGTGACGTTCTGCCCTTTCGAATAATCGTCCACGGCTATATCCATTGCCATGAATGAGCCGTGCGTACCCGTGATGACCCTGCAGTCCTTGCCGATGCGTCCGATCGTGTGTGTATGTATCATAATAGAAGTTTGTTTGTGGCAGGTTGGTTAGTTCTGCCGTTACCTGAAAATCGTCGTTTCTTTTTCCCTTTGCTCGGTTCGTTCGCTGGCGGAACCGCTTCGGGATTTTTACGGATGCGGTTCATGGCTGTCGGATGAGCTTCATCCGACGGCTTTACCGGCCCAATTACGCTTCGCAGAAGGAAGAATTTGGCCGGGAATGCACTTCAAGCCGGAGGATCAAGCGCGGCAGCCGACCTTTGCGTCCGGCAAAACCCCAGGCGGCGACGACGGGGGATGAAGCGGGGAAAGCGGAAAGAGAAAACATAGAAAAGGAGGTGCGGCCCGGCCGCGTATAAGGGAAAGGAGGGAAAGAGTATAACAGAGAGACCGCCGGGGTGCGGCG
>OHFA01001263.1_pt1 | contig 9978 bp, 8 predicted proteins | sample 1567501 | NCBI WGS metagenome assembly OHFA01 (sample SAMEA3879593, study PRJEB24766) | human gut metagenome | biome: human-associated habitat; feature: feces | place: USA | collected 1985/1987 | reverse complement strand
GTTATGGCAGATGATCATATTTCATGATATTGGAAAATGTAACCCGAATTTTCAACGAAAAAAGATGAAAAATAATGATGATTCTATACCAGAAAGTTTGAAAGGACTTTCTGGTACAGAACATTCCTTTTTATCTTCTATTCTATATCTGGATTACTTTTTTGATTTATTAGAAAAAGAAGAAGCATTTGAAAAAAAAGAGAAGAAGAAAATGATGGTCATAATCTGGGAACATGCTTATATTATATCCAGGCATCATAGCGATTTAGAGTCACTTAACAGTTATGCAGAGTGTACGGACAGTCCAGAAAAAAGAGAGTTGATACATTTTTTGTCTGATCAGAATAAATTCCCGAAGATACAAAAGCAGAATGAAAAGAATATTTTCAATGTTTTTAAGAAACATTATAGTGCAAAGAAGAACTTTGAAAAAGAAGAGAACATACAAAAATATTTTTATTACAGACTTGCATATTCATTACTTGTAGCAAGTGATTATCATGCGACAACGGAATTTATGCAAGATATGAAAAAAGATGATTTGGCAGATGGATTATCAATTGCAGAATATGAAGAATCATATAAGAATTCAGATATTTCAAAGAGTATTCGCAACTATGAACATACAAAATATATAGAGAAAGACAAACATCTTGAATCTATTACAGATATGAATGAACTTCGAAGTGAATTATTTCTTGATGCAGAAAAGGAATTAAATAAACATTTAGATAATGAGCTGTTTTTCTTAGAAGCTCCAACAGGAAGTGGGAAAAGTAACACAGCATTACAATTGAGTTTTCATTTAATGGGTGAACATGGAAAGAAGTTATTTTATATTTATCCATTTAATACGCTTGTTGAACAAAATATGAAAACATTGAGTGAGCTTTTCAAGGATAAGAAATTACAGGATCAAATTGTTGTGGTAAACTCATTGACACCGATTACAGTAAAAGAAAATATAAAAAATGAAGATTCTACGAATTATTATCAAGAAGCGTTATTGGATCGACAATTTTTGAATTACCCAATGATTTTATCAACGCATGTGAGTTTTTTTAATGTTTTATTTGGATCAAAAAAAGAAGATATTTTTGGATTTTACCAACTAACAGATTCTGTAATTGTGCTGGATGAAATTCAGAGTTATCGTAATTATATTTGGACAGAGATTATTACAATGTTAAAATATTGTGCTTCGTTAATGGGCATGAAGATTATTATTATGTCCGCAACATTGCCTAATTTAGAAGTGTTAACAGACGAGAAAAATCAAGTAGTTCATTTAATGCAGAATCGAAATTTATATTTTGAACATCCGATTTTTAAGAATCGAGTCAAAATATCGTATGAGTTATTAGAAGATGATAAAATAACATATGAGAAATTGTTACAACACATTATTGAGAATAAGGAAAAACAACAAAAAATATTGGTTGAATTTATCAAAAAAGATTCGGCGTATACTTTTTATCAAATGCTGATAGAATCAAAAGAAATAGAATGTGATGTAAAATGTATTACAGGAGATGATTCTATTTATGAACGTGAAAAAATATTAAATCCAATAAAAAGTGGAGAAATGAAAGACCTGATTTTGGTAGCAACTCAGGTAATAGAAGCTGGTGTTGATATTGACATGGATGTTGGATATAAAAATGTTTCCTTACTTGATAGTGAAGAACAGTTTTTGGGTCGTATTAATCGTTCATGTAAGAGAAAAGGAAAGGCGTATTTTTTCTATATAGATTCATGGGAAAAAATTTATCAAAAGGATTTTCGTAAAAATCGTGAATTTACATTATGTGAAAGGAATATGCAGCAAATCTTGGAGAATAAACATTTTTATGATTATTATAATCAGGTTTTTAAACTACTCCGTAAAAACTTAAACGAAAATACTGATGGAAAAGGAATAGAAGATTTTTGGAATAATATTAATAAGTTAAACTTTTCTGAAATTGCGAAAAGAATGCAATTGATAGATGATAATAGTTGGAGCATGGATATTGTTTTGTGTCGTAGACTTGAATTAGAAGATGGAACTGTTTTAGATGGCGAAGAAGTTTGGAATGAATACAAAAATATATTGGAAGATTCAGATATGGAATATGCAAAAAAGCAGATAAAACTTTCGGTTGCTCGAAGCAATCTTAAATATTTTACATATAGAATCAAAAAAAATTCAGATTTAATATATAATGATATTTTAGGAGAACTTCGATGTATCTATGATGGAGAACAATATTTTGAAAACGGAAAGTTAAACAAAAAGTTGTTGGAACAATCAGGAGGATTATTTATTGATATTTAAAAGTACAAAATTTTACCAAGTGATTTCCAGAAAAAGTGTTAGAAATGGCTGAAATATGTACTTTTTTAGAAAAACAGTAAATTGAGGGGGCACTTGGAAAAAATAATGGAAAGGTACATAAAATCGTTGTTTTTTTAAAAAGACCATTAAAAAATGACGTAAAATCGTTGGTTAAACAATAACATGAGATGTTTTGAAATTTTAAGATATAAAACTGTTGTGTACCATATGGTCGAGTTAAACAATAACATGAGATGTTTTGAAATACTTCTACTTTTCTTTTCTTTCTTGCAAATACTGCTGTTAAACAATAACATGAGATGTTTTGAAATTAGTTTGTCTTATCACAAGTCAATACTGAACCTGGTTAAACAATAACATGAGATGTTTTGAAATCTGTTACTTATATTATTATTTTTCATTTGCATTTTTGTTAAACAATAACATGAGATGTTTTGAAATGTTGATAGTCCTTTGAATCCAGTTACACAAATTAGTTAAACAATAACATGAGATGTTTTGAAATATTTGCAGATTACCTATATGTTGTAATTTTGTTGCTGTTAAACAATAACATGAGATGTTTTGAAATTCGGGTAATTCTCTGTCAAATATTTCTACCATTTGTTAAACAATAACATGAGATGTTTTGAAATAAAAGTGGGAGCGAGGAAAGATCACTCCCACTTTTGTTAAACAATAACATGAGATGTTTTGAAATTGATTTTATCGGTACTTTGTACAAATTGAAAGAAGGTTAAACAATAACATGAGATGTTTTGAAATCCATAAACCATCTAGGGCTTTCGACTTCCGTGTCAGTTAAACAATAACATGAGATGTTTTGAAATGAAATAACTTGAACATTGAAATAAGGGGGTTACTAGTTAAACAATAACATGAGATGTTTTGAAATTTATCTACCAAAGATAACTCCAAAGACTTTTTTTCTGTTAAACAATAACATGAGATGTTTTGAAATTTTGGCTAGGTCGTGCCTTTTTCATATCAATGATAAAGTTAAACAATAACATGAGATGTTTTGAAATGATTAATGGAATTGTTAAATATGACATGTGATCAGAGTTAAACAATAACATGAGATGTTTTGAAATGAAAACAGGCAGAAAAAGGACAAGTTTTTTACTGTGTTAAACAATAACATGAGATGTTTTGAAATAAGAAAACAAGTAACAAAAAATCTACAAGTAGTTGTTAAACAATAACATGAGATGTTTTGAAATACCTCTAAGGTCGGGGATGAATTCGCTCTCGCCATTAGTTAAACAATAACATAAATTTATAAGCACATTTGATTAATTTCTAATTTTAAGGAGGAGTCTATGAGAGTTAATGGAACATTAATCAATTATTATTTCCATTGTAAAAGACAGTGTTATTTACATGGAAATAGGTTGAATCTTGAAGATAATAGTGAAATCGTACAAATTGGAAAGGCAATTCATGAAGAACGATTACAAAGTTCGAACAGTGAAATAGCAATTGAAAATATTAAATTAGATAAATTAACAAAAGAGTATTTAACAGAGGTAAAAAAATCAGATGCTGATGTAGAAGCAGCAAAATGGCAATTATTATATTACCTAAGTGTTTTAAAAAATAAAGGAATTTATCGAAAAGGGAAACTAGAATTTGTTGAAAAAAACAAATCTAATAAAAAAGTAGTAATTTTGGAATTAACAGAGGAGAGGGAGAATGAATTAAAAAAAATTATTGAATCAATAGAAAAACTTTTAAATTGTCAAGACATACCAGAACGTCTTAATAAAAGTGGATGTAAAAAATGTGCATATTATGAGTATTGTTACATATGAAAGAAGGGATAATATGGGAAGTACAAGATATATTATGTCAATAGGAGAATTATCAAGGAAAGACAATTCTATATGTTTTCGAAAAAATGGTAAAAATGTATACATTCCAATTGAAAATACAAAGGAATTATTTTGTTTAAACGAAGTATCATTGAATTCAAAATTGTTGGATTTTTTAAGTCAAAATCATGTAATTGTACATTTTTTTAATTATTATGGTATGTATAGTGGAACTTTTTATCCAAAAGATCAATATTTAAGTGGGAGATTGTTAGTTGCCCAAGTAAATAAGTATCAAACAGATCGATTAAAAATCGCACAGGCTATTGTGAAAGTAATTGGAGATAATATAGCAGAAATTTTATATCATTATTATAAACATAATAAAAAGGAAGTAAAAGAAACAATTGATTGGTTGCGAAAGGACTTTGTAGAAAATATTTTGAAATCTCAAACAATAGAAGAGCTTATGAGCTATGAAGGACAAGCATGGGCTAAATTTTATGCCACATTTAAGTACTTCTTACCAGAAGATTTTATTATGAATAAACGAGTAAAAAGGCCACCAGATAATCCGATGAATGCATTGATTTCATTTGGAAATACACTTTTATATGCTAAAACTGTATCAGCAATTTATAGAACACATTTAGATCAAAGAATTAGTTTTCTACATGAACCGGCTGAAAGGAGATTTTCATTAAGCTTAGATATAAGTGAGGTATTTAAACCAATTATTGTATTCAAAACGATTTTTGAGTTAGTTAATAATCGAAGAATGCAAGTAGAGAAACATTTTGAAAAAAGCGTCAATTATTGCTTGTTAAATGATGAAGGTAGAAAAATATTTATTGAAGCATTTGAAAAAAGAATGGATACAACGTTTATGCATCCGAAACTGAAACGTAAGGTGACCTATCGTACGGCAATTAAATTAGATTGTTATAAATTGATAAAATATATTTTAGAAGATCAGGAATTCGTTCCATTTTCATTGAAAGAGGGTGTATAATAAGTGAATGTAGTTAAAAATTATAATTATGCATTTTTATTTTATGATGTAAATGAAAAAAGAGTCCAAAAAGTATTTAAAATATGCAAAAAATATTTATCGCATTTTCAATATTCAGTTTTTAGGGGTGAAATTACACCATCTAATATGATACTTTTGTCCAACGAATTAAAAAAAGTTATAAAAAAAGATGAAGATTTTGTTTGTATAATAAAATTAAAAAATGATAATGTATTTGGTGAGGAAATATTGGGGTGTCCACGTAAAGATATTGGGGAAAGTTTGATACTTTAAGAATAAATTTTAACAGAATAGCCTACGAACTCTTATAAATTTCATTCATTATGCAAAGAATATGGATATAGAGTATGAGAAATTATGTAAAAGTTAGGATGCGAGTGAGAAATGTTAACACTTGAATTGTTAGAGATTACAGAAACAATGGTAAAATATAAATATTACCCAGAAGCTTTAAAAGAATATGGAATTATTATGATTGATAGAATGTCTGAGGAAAGGAAGGTTGAAAAAGAAGTTACTGGATATGGAAGTAATTATTTAGCCCATGCATTTAGAAGAATTAAAGAATATATAAAGAATGGAAATTTTCAAGAAAAAGATATCGTTGCGTGGTATTAGAAAAATATAAATATATAGTTATTGGGGTGAAAATTGTAATCATGTTTTAAACATTAAAGGTGAAATACAAAATGAATATAGAAGCTTTTAACACAGATACTTTACGAAAACTAGTCCGCAATCTACAAGATGAAAATAAAAAATTAAGGGAAAAGCTGGATGAAGCCAATATACCATACGAAGAAATAAATCTTTTTGAACAACCAATTGATAAATCAGCAGAATACGATCCAGACCAAGGTGGGCGCATTATTCATCCAGGATATATCACAGAAAATATGGCAAAACGTTTTTTCGCTATGTTTTGGGGAAGAGAAGATGTCTATGCCAAAAGAGCAAGAAATGGTGGCTATTTTCCTCAATGTGATAACCGCTGGAATAGCTATTTGTGTCCTAAACAACAAAAGAAGAAAGTATATTGTGATGAATGTAGCAATAGGAAATGGACAAGGCTTGATGTAAAAAAGATCATTACACATTTGTTAGGATATAAAGAAGATGAATCAGATGTCATAGGAGTATATCCACTTTTACCAGATGGTACTTGTAGATTTCTTGTATTTGACTTTGATAATCATGAAAAAGATGCGGAGAAAACAGATTTTGCAAATCAGAATGATGAATGGAAAGAGGAAGTCGATGCATTGCGAAAGATGTGTGAACAAAATGGAATTCATCCATTAGTGGAAAGATCCAGATCAGGAAGAGGTGCACATGTATGGATTATCTTTCAACAAGCAATTCCTGCATCAAAGGCAAGAAATTTTGGATTTATGTTGTTAGATAAAGGTGCATCATCTGTCAATTTAAAATCATTTCATTATTATGATCGTATGTATCCATCACAAGATATGGCAAATAGTATTGGAAATCTAGTAGCATTACCACTTCAGGGACTAGCATTGAAAAGTGGGAATAGTGCGTTCATAGATGATAACTGGAATGCATATCCTGATCAATGGGATATCCTTTTAAATAAAACGAAAAAGTTAGCAGTTGAAGAAGTTGATATGTATATAGAAAAATGGAAGCAAGAATTAATACAATATCAAGGAATTGCTAACAATGATAATTTAAAAGACAGACCCAAACCATGGAAGAAAAAACAAACGTTTTCAAAGACAGATGTTACAGGGAATTTACATATTGTTATAGGTGATGGAGTTTATATTGACACATTAAATATTATGCCAAGATTACAAAATCAGATCCGAAGTATGGCAGCATTTGATAACCCAGAGTTTTATAAAAATAAACGTATGGGATATTCCAATTATTATAATTACAGTGTTGTTTATCTGGGAAAAGATATCAACGGATATATTCAAATTCCAAGAGGATTACGAGAAGCAGTAATAGAACAATGTAAAACGGCTAGTATTGATTATGATGTTTCTGATGAAAGAGAAAAAGGACATCCGATCAGAGTTAAATTTAAAGGAAAGCTGAAAGAAGAACAAAATGAGGCAGCAGAAAAATTATTACATCATTCTGATGGGATTTTAAATGCAGCGACAGCTTTTGGTAAAACCGTTGTATGCAGTTATTTGATTGCCAAAAGAAAAGTAAATACATTGATTTTGTTGCAGAGTAAAGATTTATTACTTCAATGGGTAGAAGAGTTGAATAAGTTTTTGGATATTGATGAGAAACCACCAATTTATGAAACGAAGAGTGGAAGAAAGAGACAGAGAAAAAGTGTGATTGGTATTTTACATGGAAGCAAAAATACACTGACAGGAATTGTAGATGTAGCAATGGTGGGTTCTATGTATTCAAAAGGAAAATATCAAGATATGTTAAATTCATATGGAATGGTAATTATGGATGAATGTCATCATGCAGCCTCTAAAACATCAATACAGTTGTTGCAAAAAATCAATGCGAAATATGTTTATGGAGTATCAGCTACACCAAAACGGGGTGATCATCTTGATCGTATAATATATATGCTGTTAGGTCCTCAAAGACATAAATTTACTGCATTAGACAGAGCAAAACAACAAGGAATTGGACACTATTTTATACCAAGATACACAAGAATGATTGAAACTGAAGAAAGTAAACAAAACATTAATAAGGCATATCAAAATATCAGTGAAAATGATGCTCGAAATCGAATGATAACAGAAGATGTAAAATCCAGCATTCATTTAGGACTAACACCAGTTATATTAACGAGATATAAGGAACATGCAAAAGTTCTTTATCAAATGTTGGAAGGTGTGGCAGATAATATTTTCCTTTTATATGGAGATAATACAGATCGACAAAATCTGGAGATAAGAGAGAGTTTAAAACAGGTGAAGAAAGAAGAGTCATTAATTCTAGTTGCGACAGGGCAGAAAATTGGAGAAGGTTTTGATTGCCCAAGGCTAGATACACTAATGCTTGCAGCACCTGTTTCGTTTGATGGAAGATTGGAACAGTACATTGGAAGGTTAAATAGAGATTACGAAGGAAAAGAAGCAGTTTATGTTTATGATTATATCGATTCACATATAAAATTTTTTGATAATATGTACATAAAACGATTACGAACATATAAACGAACCGGTTTTACATTATGGACAGGAGATTTCCAAGTAAAACAAAATATCAATGCTATTTATGATTCAGGAAATTATTCAGAAAAATTTGAACAGGATATAGTAGAAGCTGATAAAAGCGTTGTAATATCAAGTCCAGATATTTATCAGGATAAAATAGAAAGATTTTTATATTTGATAAAACAAAGACAAGAAGCTGGGGTTAATGTTCGTGTGATTACAAGAGATCCAGAAAGCACTATGTATGGAAATCCAGAGATATTATATGAACTTATTACAAGAATGAAATCTCAAGGAGTGGATGTTTATTTAAAAGATGAAGTTGAAGAAAGATTTGCAGTAATTGATGATGAGTTGGTGTGGCATGGAGGAGTGAATTTACTTGGGAAAGAAGATGTTTGGGATAATTTGATGAGGATAAAGAATATTGAGGTTGCAGCGGAGTTGTTGGAGATTGGATTTGGGGAGAATTTTTCTTAAGAGAAGTATGCGAAATGGATCTATACAAATTTGAGACGTTAATCGTAGATTTATTTGCTAAAATGGGATATGGAAAGTTACAGTATGAAAGTCATGTGACCAGAAAACCAGGGGATGATGGAATTGATGGTATTGTAACGGCTGATAAACTAGGATTTGATTCTATTTATATACAGGCAAAATCTTATAATGATACTTCTGTTGGAAGACTGGATATACAGAAATTTGTAGGTGCTTTAGCAGTTCAGGGAGCACAAAAAGGAATATTCATCACAAGATCAATATATACGAAAGAGGCAATTGCATTTGTAGAAAGAAATTTAAATTATAAAATTGTGTTAATTGATGGAAATCGTCTTGCAGATTTAATGATTGAGTACGAATTAGGGGTATTAACACAATACATATATCAAGTGAAACAGATAGATAGAGATTATTTTTCTGAAGAATAATTGTAAAAGTAAAAATCTGTCAAAAGCTTTATTTATTTTTGGGCGCTATGGCTTATTATAATTAAATAAGAAAACGTATTTACTGATGATAGAGAGGGAGAATTAATTATGTCATTTCAAGATGAATTAAATAGAGTCACAAAGACACCAGAAGATGTATTAAGTAAAAGGGAAAAGGAGTCATATGCAAAGGGAGTTGATTCTGCACAAAGATCGTATGAAAAAATAAAAGAAGAATTATTGGAATATGCTAAGCAAGGAAAATATGAGACTGTTAATTCGAAAAAACGGATAACGTATAAATATAAGAGTGATAATCTCTGGGATACATTTTTAGATAATATATTAAACTTAAAAATAAGAAATGTGACTATTAATAAATCATTTTTTAATAAACATGGGCAAGCAGCACAAGAGGCATGGTTTTATATAAAAGATCAGGTAGCATTTGATGCGTATATGGAAACTTTACAGGAATTATGTAGAAAAGATGGAATTTCAACCAAACTAACAGTTTGTTATAATAGTTTACAGGGTGAAAAAACATACGATATTGATGAAAAAATAATAGATTATGTATTGGTGTCATACACACTTAAAGTATATATAATATGTACTGTAGAATATTAATATATGAGCTTAAGCATTCCTGTAATTCATAAATAATGTCAATAGACGAACAAAGAACCTCACA
>OHFA01001249.1_pt1 | contig 10091 bp, 5 predicted proteins | sample 1567501 | NCBI WGS metagenome assembly OHFA01 (sample SAMEA3879593, study PRJEB24766) | human gut metagenome | biome: human-associated habitat; feature: feces | place: USA | collected 1985/1987 | reverse complement strand
TATCTTGCAAAAGAACAGCGGAAAGAATGGTGAACTGTATTACAACGAAAAACTCTTCGTGCAGACCGAACAGACCCCTATCGGCACTTCCGTAAATGGGTATGTATGGAGCATCGGCTCGCTTTCACACACGGATTTGATCAGAAGTACCGACCCGTACGGGAAACCAGCCTATAAACTCCTGCACCGTGGGGACATCGCACAACTGGCGGAAGACTTGCGGGAGCATCTGAAAATAGAACTGCAACAACTTGACAGGAAACTGTATGAGAAACACAGCCTGCATCCGACAAAGGAGGAAAGCACGGCTGCGGAAGTGCAACCTGCTCCGAAAACAGAAAAGGTATCACCTTCTGTAATAGCCCCCGTTTCTGTAATTGAGCCTGTCAAGGGAGTGGAGAAGCCGCAGGCACAGCCCATAGAGGAAAAGCCGGAGATTGAGCCGCGCCAACCCAACCATTCGTCAGCCGTGCAGCTTACCCTGCTCGACCTTTGGGGTATGCCCATAGAGGAACCGGCAAAAAAGAAAAAGGCAGCGAAAAAGGAAAGCAAGCCGAAGCCTATGCCGTCCACGCCTAAACCGCAGGTCAAAGTTACTCCACCCGTTGAAGCCGCCAAGCCGGTAAACGGTAATAAGGAAGAAAAGCCGGAAAATGCCGAAAAGCCAAACGACCCGGACGACATTTACGCCACTCTGGATTGGGAAACCAATCCTCCCATCAACGGCTTCTATGAGACAATGATGAGTCTGACAGCGGAACGGCGCAAGGCCCTACGGCTTGAGGCAGAACGGCACAGGCAGGAACAACTGAAAAAGATGGGTATCAAAGACACGTTGAACCCTGCTTTTGCGCCTTCTTCGGACAATATGGATAAAAAGCCGGAACAAACGGAAGAAATAAAGCAACCTGAAACACCGGCAGAAGTTGTGCCTACTTCCGAAACGGTTGCCACTTCCCTGTTCCCGGAATTTGAAACGGAAAAGCCGAAAAAAGAAGCCCTCGACCTTACGCCGCGTCCCTATCACCGCACGCCGGAAATGCACCTGCGTGAAGGGTCGCTGGTGGCAAACAGGGCACGCGACATCGGTTATCTGAAGGACATTACTCCCTACGGTGCAACCTTCCAGCCGCTTGGACTAACCGGTTATCAGAAAGAGAAAGCGTTGCTGTATGTATCGCTCCGTGACGCATACGAGCGGTTGTACCGCTATGAATCGAACAGACGTGAGGAAAATGTACCTTGGCGTGAACACCTGAACACCTGTTACGACGAGTTTGTCATGCGTTATGGCAACCTCAACGCCAAACAGAACGTGAAACTGGTGATGATGGACGCCGGAGGGCGCGACATCCTTTCGCTGGAACGTGCGGAGGACGGCAAGTTCGTCAAAGCGGACATCTTCGACCGTCCCGTTTCCTTCTCGGTGGAGAACCATGCCAACGTCGGTTCTCCGGAAGAAGCCTTGTCTGCATCGCTCAACAAGTATGGTACGGTCAATCTCAACTATATGCGGGGGATAACAGACAGTACGGAAGAGGAGCTTCTCAATGCCCTCAAGGGGCGTATCTTCTACAATCCGCTCGTAACCGGTTACGAGATTAAAGACCGCTTCATCGCGGGAAACGTGATAGAGAAGGCGGAGCGTATAGAGGCATGGATGGAAAATAATCTGGAAAGCAAAAGATTGCCGGAAGTGAAACAGGCTTTGGAGGCTTTGAAGGAAGCCGAGCCGCAGCGTATCGCCTTTGAAGACCTCGACTTCAACTTCGGTGAACGCTGGATTCCCACGGGCGTGTATGCCGCCTACATGAGCCATCTTTTCGACACGGACGTGAAAATCGCCTATTCCGCCAGCATGGACGAGTTTTCCGTGGCGTGCGGCTACCGCACCATGAAGATCACGGACGAGTTTCTGGTAAAGGGCTATTACCGGAACTATGACGGTATGCACCTGTTGAAACACGCTTTGCACAACACCTGTCCCGACATGATGAAAAGTATTGGCAAAGATGAGAACGGCAACGACATCAAGGTGCGTGACAGCGAGGGCATACAGCTCGCCAACGCCAAGATTGACGAAATCCGCAACGGGTTCTCGGAATGGTTGGAAGAGCAGTCGCCGCAGTTCAAGGAACGGCTCGTGACAATGTATAACCGCAAGTTCAACTGTTTCGTGCGCCCGAAGTATGACGGTTCGCACCAGACGTTTCCCGACCTCAATCTGAAAGGATTGGCAAGCCGGGGTATTCAAAGCGTTTATCCGTCGCAGAAGGATTGCGTCTGGATGATAAAACAGAATGGCGGCGGAATATGCGACCATGAAGTCGGAACAGGTAAAACACTGATAATGTGTATTGCAGCGCATGAAATGAAGCGTCTGAACTTGGCGCACAAGCCGATGATTATTGGTCTGAAAGCCAATGTCGCGGAGATTGCCGCCACTTATCAAGCTGCCTATCCGAATGCCCGCATCCTCTACGCTTCGGAAAAGGATTTCTCGACCGCCAACCGTGTGCGTTTCTTCAACAACATCAAAAACAATGACTATGATTGCGTCATCATGTCGCATGACCAGTTCGGCAAGATACCGCAGTCACCGGAGTTGCAGCAACGCATCCTGCAAGCGGAGCTTGACACGGTGGAGGAAAACCTCGAAGTGCTACGGCAGCAGGGAAAGAACGTGTCGCGGGCGATGCTGAAAGGATTGGAGAAGCGCAAGCACAACCTTGTGGCGAAGTTAGAGAAAGTGGAACACGCCATCAAGTCGCGCACAGATGACGTGGTGGACTTCAAACAGATGGGCATCGACCACATTTTCATAGACGAGAGCCACCAATTCAAGAACTTGACTTTCAACACCCGGCATGACCGTGTGGCGGGGTTGGGAAACTCGGAGGGGAGCCAGAAAGCCCTGAATATGCTTTTTGCCATACGAACTATACAGGAGCGTACGGGCAAAGACTTAGGGGCTACGTTCCTGTCCGGCACGACTATTTCCAACAGTCTGACGGAATTGTACCTGCTCTTTAAGTACCTGCGCCCGAAGGAACTGGAACGGCAGGACATCCGCTGTTTCGACGCATGGGCGGCTATCTTCGCCAAGAAGACGACCGACTTCGAGTTCAACGTGACAAACAACGTGGTGCAGAAGGAGCGTTTCCGCTACTTCATCAAAGTGCCGGAGCTTGCCGCCTTTTACAACGAAATCACCGACTACCGCACGGCGGAGGACGTGGGTGTGGATCGTCCGCACAAGAACGAGATACTGCACCACATACCGCCTACACCCGACCAAGAGTATTTCATCAAACAACTGATGGAATTTGCCAAGACAGGTGACGCGACGTTGTTGGGCAGGTTGCCGCTGTCTGAAACGGAAGAGAAGGCTAAGATGCTCATCGCTACCGACTACGCGCGGAAGATGGCTTTGGATATGCGCATGATAGACCCCAATTACGAAGACCACTCCGACAACAAGGCGAGCCACTGCGCCAAAATGATAGCGGAGTATTACCACAAATACGATGCGCACAAAGGAACGCAGTTCGTGTTCTCCGACTTGGGTACATATCAGCCGGGGGAAGGATGGAACGTGTACAGCGAGATAAAACGCAAGTTGGTGGAGGATTACGGCATACCGGCAAGTGAGGTGCGCTTCATTCAGGAGTGTAAGACGGATAAGGCTCGTAAGGCGGTGATAGATGCCATGAACGCAGGGACAGTGCGAGTGCTGTTCGGCTCCACAAGTATGCTCGGAACGGGCGTGAATGCGCAGAAAAGATGCGTCGCCATCCATCACCTTGATACACCGTGGCGACCGTCCGACCTGCAACAGCGTGACGGACGGGGTGTTAGAGCCGGGAACGAGATTGCTAAGCATTTTGCCGAGAACAACGTGGATATCATCATCTACGCGGTGGAAAAGTCGCTGGACAGCTACAAGTTCAACCTGCTGCACTGCAAGCAGACGTTCATATCGCAGCTCAAAAGTGGAGCGATGGGCGCACGTACCATCGACGAGGGAGCAATGGACGAAAAATCGGGCATGAACTTCTCGGAGTACATGGCGTTGCTCTCCGGCAATACCGACCTTTTGGATAAGGCGAAATTAGAGAAGCGTATCGCCTCGCTCGAAGGGGAACGCAAGTCGTTCAACAAGGGCAAGCGCGATTCGGAGTTCAAGCTGGAATCCAAGACGGGAGAACTGCGCAACAACACGGCTTTCATCGAAGCCATGACGGAAGACTGGAACCGTTTTCTTTCCGTTGTGCAGACTGATAAGGAAGGCAGCCGCCTTAATCTTGTCAAGGTGGACGGCGTGGATTCAACGGATGAGAAGGTCATCGGTAAGCGTTTGCAGGAAATCGCCAAGAACGCCACGACTGGTGGACTGTACAAGGCTGTCGGGGAACTTTACGGCTTTCCGATAAAGGTGGTCAGCGAGAGGACACTCAAAGAAGGTCTGGAGTTCACCGACAACCGCTTCGTGGTGGAGGGGAACTACAAGTACACCTACAACAACGGGCATCTGGCGATGGCAGACCCGATTGCTGCCGCACGAAACTTTCTGAACGCATTGGAGAGGATTCCGACCATCATCGACCAGTACAAGTCTAAGAACGAAGTGCTGGAAAAGGAGATTCCGCAGTTGCAGGAGATAGCGGGCAAGGTGTGGAAGAAGGAGGACGAGCTGAAACAGCTTAAGTCCGAACTCGCCGCACTGGACCGCAAGATACAGCTTGAGCTGGCTCCTCCGGAGCAGGAAAACACAGAAGAGAACCGGCAAGGCAACGAGAAAAAACAGACGGAACAACAGCCGGAAAGCCCGCACGTGGACTTTGTACGCAGTCATTTAATTATAGGGAGACCCGGTTTATCGGAATCCAAAGGTGTAAAACTTTAATATCGAAGTCTTGACAGAAAAAGCCAGTGGTTGAATTTTTCACCACTGGCTTTAATTCTAATAATTTTTCAATCTAATATGACCGAATCTATAACGTTAAATCATAGATTATGTGTCTATTTGTGAAGAAAAAGACGTAACTTTGTATCAAAATCAAATAAGCATAACAATGGAACCATCTATATACAGTTTTTCACTTTATACCGCACTGCCGTTGATGTTATTCTTCGGCTTTTATTTTTTGTTTGCAAAGACTCCTGAAAAGAAAATTTTCAAGAATTATCTCCGCTCTCGACAGATTATGGGTATAGCTATGCTGCTGCTTTCGGCAAACTATTCGGTACATTTCTTCTTTGGTATCCGATTCAAAAATGCGGATTCTGCCATATTGATGAACATGTCCACATACTTCCTGTGCTATTCTCTGTTCAGTTCGGCATTGATAATGTTGCTTGATCGTTTTTACATTACCAAACGGCGTGTGTGGACACATATCATTTTATGGATTATATTCTCAACTCTTTCCGGAGTTGTGTTGTTCCTGTTGCCAAGCGGAATCATGCAAAAAATCTCTTTATTTGCTTTAGCTGTATGGTTAGTCGTTTTTGGAATCGTTTTAGCTCGCAGAGTCATAATTGCATATCGTAGAGCCATTCGGATTTTCAATGAAACTCAGGCGGATGATATAGGCACATATATCGAATGGCTTTCCATATTCACTTATTGGGCTGTTATCTTCGGTGTCGGATGCGGATTGCTGACATTTCTGCCAGACAAATATGTTTTTATCTGGATTTTGTCGTCAATACCGTTCTACAGCTATCTTTTCTACAGCTATCAGAACTACCTGCTGTTCTATAAACAGGTGGAAAATGCTTTTGAGCAAGATATACAGTCTGAAGAAGAACTTCTGACAGATACGGAAACAGAACCTGAAATAGTTTCTGAGAAAGAAGTTCCAGTGTCCTATACAGAAATTATAGAGAAAGTGGCCAACTGGATAAAGACAGACGGCTATGTCCAGCAGGGACTTACCATAAAAGAACTGTCCGAAATACTTCATACGAACCGTACCTATCTTTCCGCTTATATCAAGACTACGTATAAAATGACATTCCGCGAATGGATAACCGGTCTCCGGTTGGAGTATGCGAAAAACATACTGAAGGAGCATCCGGAAATCAATATACAGAAGCTGGCTGAGTCTTCCGGTTTTCTTTCCCGCAGTAACTTTATCAAATCATTTACAGAGAAGGAAGGATGTACGCCTGGCAAGTGGAAAAAAGCAAATCTGGAATAATTTGTGTGGTAAAAAGCCGATGAAAAAGGTCTCAGAAGCTCATTTTCAAAAAGTGCTCAAGCGACAAAAAAGTGCTAATTCGACAAAAAAAGTGCTCAAACGACAATTTTTATAAAACGCTGTATTTCAACAGAAAAAGTTTTTGTAATATTTTGGGCGCTGAATGGCATTTATTACCTTTGGAGAAGACAAAGATAATAAATTCAAGTTTATATGAGCAGAAAAATCACTTTTCTCACCCTGTTTCTGTGGCTGATGACGGTAACTTTTCCTGTCATTGCGCAGCAGAAAGCAGACACGACCTACACCTTCCGGTTCGTTACGCAGAAGGACATGTTCTACGTGCCTTGGAATGGCAATGACACGGAACTTGCCCGCCTGTTGGAATGTATCGAAAACAACAAAGCAACAATTCTTGACGGCAAACTGCCGCTATTGGTTGACGGATATTGCAATTCGCAGAGCAGTGAAGTCAAGAACCTTGCAACAGCGAAGATTCGTGCCAACCGTGTTAAATCAGAACTGATTACACGAGCGAAAATCAAGGAAGAAAACTTCATTACCCGCAATCATGTGACAGAGGGTGATTTTGTCACCGTGCGCCTGACGGTACCGGTAAAGGAAACAGCCGTGACGGATGCGGAAGCAGAAGCACGACGCAAGGCGGAAGCCGAACGCTTAGAAACCGAGAAGCGTGCCGAGCAGGAACGGCTTGCCGAAGAGCAGCGCAAGGCGGAAGAAGCCCGACTTGCCGCTGAAAAGGCAGAAGCCGAGAAAACCGCTCAACAAAATACACTTGCCGACACGCTGTCGGAAACCAAAATCACAACTGATTATCATCTCTCCCTGCGTGCCAACCTGCTGCGCTGGGCTACCTTGACACCAGATTTAGGACTTGAATGGCGCATCTGTCCATCGTGGGGCATTGCCGTAAACGGCTCGTGGACTTCTTGGAGCTGGAGTGACAAAGACCGCCGCTATGCACTCTGGGAAGTGGCTCCGGAAGTACGTTACTATATGGGTGAGAAGAAAGCCTGGCATCTGGGCGCGATGTTCAAGGCTGGACAGTTCAACTACAAGTTCTCCGAAGCAGGCAAGCAGGGCGACCTGATGGGTGGCGGCATCACCGCCGGCTATCAGCTGCGGCTGAACAAGGCACTGGCTCTTGATTTCAACCTCGGTCTGGGCTACCTGAATGCCGATTTCGAAAAATATGAAGTCATCGACGGTGTACGTGTACGCCGCGGCAACGAAACAAAGGACTGGTGGGGCCCCATCAATGCCGGTGTGACATTGGTATGGAAGTTATTCTAACACGGAGGAATAGAATATGAAAGCAAGACAATATATAAATATGATGGGAATGGCAGCCGCCGTGCTGCTCTCTTCCTGCGTGAAGGACACGCTCTATGACACGCCACACCCCGACAGCGGGAAGATTGCGGTGACAGCCGACTGGTCGGCCCGCGGTGAGGGTATCGACATACCTGCCACGTGGACGGTCACCATGGGTGACTATACGGGTACGGAGACTTCCGCCACCCATGCCCCCGACCATCTGTTTGCTCCGGGCAGCTACACCCTTGCGGTGTGGAACCCGACTGAAGGAATCACGGTGAACGGCACCACAGCCACCATTGCCGCAGCCACGGGAACCCGGGCAGGCACGGATACCTTTGTGAACAATGCCCCGGGATGGTTCTTCACCTATACGGAACAGGTGACCATCGAGAAAGACAAGGACTATCCGCTGACCGCCGCAATGAAGCAGCAGGTACGCGAACTGACGCTCATCATCAAACCGACGGGTGATGCCGCCGGACGCATCACGGAGATTGTTGCCCATCTGACGGGTGCAGCCGGAACACTCGACTTCGCTACCGATACCTACGGAGCCGCTTCAAACGTCGTGCTGCCCTTCACCAAGATTACCGAAGGTGACGATGCCGGCAAGTGGAAAGCCACGGTGCGGCTGCTGGGTGTGACCGGCACGGAACAACTGCTGACGGGTGAAATCCGCTATGCTGACGGCAACCCGAGCCCCACCACGCTGAAAAGCGACCTCACGGAAGCCCTCAAGGATTTCAACACCGGAAAGGGCGAATCGCTGACCCTCGGCGGAACGCTGGTTGAGACTCCCGAAGGCATGGAAGTGGACGGAGCCGAAATCAACGGCTGGGAAGAAGTGAAAGGTGATGATGTAAATGCCGATTTGTAACTAATAAAATGACAGATATAATGAAGACAAGATTTTTTGCACTTGCGATGCTCGCCCTCGCACTGGCAGCCTGCAACAACGACAACGAGAACCTGAACGGTGCCCCCGTGGCCGCCCAGTTTACCGCCGACATCGCCCCCGCCACCCGCGCCAGCGGAACTACCTGGACTGGCGGCGACCGTATCGGCATCACCGACATCGGCAACGATTCCCAGTACGGCAACGTGCCTTTCATCCTGAAGAACGGGAAATTTGAGGCAGAAGGAAAGGTCATCTATATCGAAGATACAAAGGCCCATACTTTCCGCGCCTACTATCCGTACAACGCGGCGGGAGGCATCCTCACAGCCACGACCGATGCCACGGCGCAGCAAAACCTGCCTGCCATCGACTTCCTCTTTGCTTCAGGAGCCACGGGAGACAAAAACAACCCGGTAGTAAGCTTCACCGACAAAACCGCCAAAGGCGGTGAAGACAACTCCTTCCACCACCGCATGAGCCAGATAACCCTTACCTTCGAGGCGGGCGACGGCGTGAATTTCAGCGTGGTCAAGCCTGAACGTTACACGCTGGACGGATTGTTACTCACCGGTACGTTCAACACGGCCGACGGTATTGCCACCGCAGACAACGGACTACAGACCGGAGAACTGACCATGAATCTGGCAGACGGCAATCTCACGTCATCGATCATCCTCTTCCCGCAGACAGTTGCATCCCTGCCGTTGGTTGTGAATTACAAAGGTCAGGAATATCATGCCACACTCACCATGCCCGATGGCGCACTGCTGGCGGGCAACAACTATACCTATACCGTCAAGGTACGCAACAAAGTCCTTGAAGTCAGCGAAGCCACCATTGCAAAGTGGAACGATATAGACGGTGGAGATGTGGGTGCTGACCTGTAGGATGTTAATAATTAATCGATTAGAATGAAGAATTATGAGACATAGATTATTTATCCCCGCAGCCACCGCACTGCTGTTCGCCCTCGCCGCCTGCACGCAGGACGAACTTGCTGGCGATAACCGTCTGCCCAAAGGTGAATGCCCCGTCGTCATCCGTGCCACCGGATTGTCCGTAGAAGCAACGCCGCTGGCAGCCCCTTCCACCCGTGCCTCTGTGGACGGCGACTGGCAGGGCGTCACTTCCGTGGCACTCAAGATGGGCGATGCGGTAAAGGAATACAACAAACAGGATAAGTCCAAACGGCGTGTCTGCCATTGTGAAGACCCATGTACAACATCTTCCTGTGGCAGGATGTTCTATATCTATCCGGAAAAGGATTTCCGTGCCTATCCAGGCACTGCCCGTGGGACAGAAGAGTGGGACAGCACGTATAAGATACGTGTCAATGTGGAAAAATCCATCAACCACTTTAAAGATAGTTTTTGCATTGCTGGCAGGAAGACCCAAAATGAGAAAACGCTGCATGCTGACTTGCTGCTTGCCGGAATTACCCAGCTTATCACTGTGATGGTGGCTGATAAAATCAATAAGCATCAGTAATCCGAAGTTTGAAACCTCTGGCTGCTTAATGGCAGCGATTCTATACCTTCATTTCGGCAGGTGTTCACAGCTGCCTTATTCTGTTGCTATAAAAACCTGTTCTCTGCATCAGCCTCCACAAAACCCGGCCTTGCCGGGTTTTATCCTTATTGGAATCA
>OHFA01001246.1_pt1 | contig 10117 bp, 8 predicted proteins | sample 1567501 | NCBI WGS metagenome assembly OHFA01 (sample SAMEA3879593, study PRJEB24766) | human gut metagenome | biome: human-associated habitat; feature: feces | place: USA | collected 1985/1987 | reverse complement strand
ATCAAAGGCACCACTAATGGTATTATGACTGATCTTGACGGTAAATTTACACTGGATAACATTTGTAAACATTTAAATATCATACTGGAAACACACCATAGAGCAGTTGATGATGCAACGGCAACAGGAAAGATTTTTGTAGAATTCATTTCTATGTTAAAAGAAAAAGATATTACAGATCTAGATCAGGTCAACGAATTTGCAAATGATAATGTCGATCTAATCAAAAAAGGACGCATGTATCATGGAATTATTCTGGTTAAGAATAATACAGGGCGTGTTAATTTAAACCGCTTGGTATCAGAATCACATTTAAATTACTTTAACCGTCGCCCAAGAATGCCAAAGTCTCTGATCAATAAATATAGAGATGGATTGATCATTGGATCTGCGTGTGAAGCAGGAGAATTATATCAGGCATTGCTTGATGAACGCTCAGATGAAACGATTGCGAATATTGTATCATTTTATGACTATCTGGAGATTCAGCCAGTAGGAAACAATGAATTTATGATTGGATCCGAACGTGTTGAGAATGTGAATTCGATTGAAGATATTCAGAAATTCAATCAAAAGATCGTAGATCTTGGAGAACAATTCCATAAGCCAGTCGTTGCGACATGTGATGTACATTTTCTAAATCCAGATGATGCAATCTATCGTTCTATTTTATTAGCTGGAAAAGGATTTAAAGATGCTGACCAGCAGGCACCACTTTATTTTAGGACAACACAGGAGATGCTAGATGAGTTTGCGTATCTTGGAAGTGAGAAAGCCAAAGAAGTTGTCATAACAAACACGAATAAGATCAATGATATGATTGAAAATATTTCTCCAATCCATCCGGATAAATGCCCGCCGGTAATCCCAGATTCAGACAAAACATTAAGAGAAATCTGTTATAATAGAGCACATGAGATTTATGGAGATGATCTTCCAGAACGAGTGACAAGTCGTTTGGAAAAAGAATTAAACTCTATTATTGGAAATGGATATGCGGTAATGTACATCATCGCACAGAAATTGGTATGGGATTCGAATGACCATGGGTATCTGGTAGGATCACGAGGATCGGTAGGATCTTCCTTTGCAGCAACGATGTCAGGGATCACGGAAGTAAATCCGTTGCCAGCACATTATATCTGTCCAGAATGTCATTTTGTGGATTTTGACTCAGAACAGGTGCAAAAATATGCGAAGATGGGTATGTCAGGTTTTGACATGCCAGATGCATACTGTCCAAAGTGTGGAGCAAAGATGACGAAAGAAGGACAGGATATCCCGTTTGAGACATTCCTTGGGTTTAAAGGAAATAAAGAGCCGGATATCGACTTAAACTTCTCAGGAGAATATCAGGGAAAAGCACATGCTTATGTAGAAGTTATCTTTGGAAAAGGAAAAGCATTCCGAGCGGGAACGATCGGTACACTGGCAGAGAAAACAGCCTATGGTTATGTGTTGAAATATCTGGAAGAACGAGGAATCAGTAAACGTCGTTGTGAAATAGAGAGATTAGCACTTGGATGTACGGGAGTTAAGAGAACAACTGGTCAGCATCCGGGTGGAATCATTGTAGTACCGCATGATAAAGAAATTTATGATTTTACAGCGGTACAACATCCAGCCAATGATATGAATACACCGATCATTACGACACATTTTGAATACCATTCGATTGACCAGAACCTATTAAAACTTGATATTCTGGGACATGACGATCCATCTATGATCCGAAGAATGGAAGATATCACAGGAATTGATGCACAGACGATCCCAATGGACGATAAAGGCGTTATGGGATTATTTCATGGAACAGAAACCTTAGGGATCACACCAGAAGATATTGATGGGACACCGCTTGGATCACTTGGAGTACCGGAATTTGGGACAGACTTTGTAATTCAAATGCTTCAGGATACGCATCCACAGAGTTTTTCTGATCTTGTCCGTATTTCTGGGCTGTCTCATGGAACCGATGTATGGCTTGGAAATGCTCAGACATTGATCGAGAATGGAGATGCGGTTATTTCCACAGCAATCTGTTGTCGAGATGATATCATGGTATATCTGATCAATCAGGGATTGGAACAGGAAGCGTCATTTAAGATCATGGAAGGAGTCCGAAAAGGAAAGGGACTTACAGATGAACAAGAACAGATGATGAGAGATCACAATGTGCCAGATTGGTATATCTGGTCTTGTAAACAGATCAAATATATGTTCCCGAAAGCCCATGCGGCAGCTTATGTTATGATGGCATGGAGGATCGCATGGTATAAGGTTTATCACCCATTAGCATATTATGCAGCATATTTCAGTATTCGAGCGAAGGCATTTTCTTATGAAGATATGTGTCTTGGAAAAGAACGTTTGGATGAAAAGATGAGTATTATTAAGAATACACCAAAACACGAAGTTAAAAATGCAGATCTTGATCTGTTACGAGAAATGAAGATTGCGGATGAAATGTATGCAAGAGGCTATGAATTCTGGCCACTGGATATTTACAAGGCAAAGGCAAAAGATTTTCAAGTGATCGATGGAAAGATCATGCCAGCACTTACCAGTATTGATGGAATGGGTGAAAAAGCGGCACAACAGGTAGAAGAAGCAGCCAAAGGAGAACCATTTACATCCTTGGAAAACTTCAGAAACAGAACAAAAGCACCACAAGCATGTATCGAGAAAATGAAAGAACTTGGAATTATGGGAGATCTATCAGATACTGATCAGTTAAGTTTCGATTTTCTTTGATAATATATGAAAAAACTCTTGTCAAGAGATATTTTTCATGTTAAACTAAATATAGCTTAAGAAAAGATGACTTAGGAGTGGGCATATGTCCACTCCTATTTTGTGTAACAATGAAGAAATAACACTACAAAAGAAAGGGTTGATACATTGGCAAGACGAGTTGATATTGAAACAAAAACAGAAGAACTGGTATTACCGATCATTGAAGCCAACAATTTTGAACTGGTGGATGTAGAATATGTCAAAGAAGGAGCAAACTGGTATTTAAGAGTTTACGCAGACAAAGAAGGTGGAATTGCAATTGATGACTGCGTGCTGATCAGCAGAAGCTTAGAAGAGAAACTAGATGCAGAAGATTTTATCGAAGATGCATATATTTTAGAAGTAAGTTCTCCAGGACTTGGAAGACCACTAAAAAAAGAAAAAGATTATGTAAGAAGTGTCGGAAAGTCCATTGACATCAAGCTTTATAAAGCAATTGATAAGCAAAAGGAATTTACTGGTATTTTAAAAGAAAACATGGAAGATCAGATTGTACTAACAATCGAAGATCAGGATATTACATTTGAGAAAAAGAGCATTGCAAGTGCTCGTTTGTCGTTAGATTTTTAAGGAGGAAGAAAGAGAATGAGTGAATTAATTGCGGCATTAAATCAGTTGGAGAAGGAAAAAGGTATTGATAAAGACGTTATCATGGAAGCCATTGAAAATTCCCTGCTTGCTGCATGTAAAAGAGATTTTGGAAGTGCAGATAACGTTGTAGTTAATATGGATCGTGAAACAGGAGATATTTATGTTTATGCGATCAAAGAAGTTGTAGACGAAGTTTATGATCCTGCTCTGGAGATCAGTCTTGGAAAAGCAAAGGCAATCGATCAGAACTTAAATCTTGGAGATACTGTAAGAATTGAAATCACACCAAAAGATTTCGGACGTATTGCAGCAATGCATGCAAGAAGCGTTATTGTGCAGAAAATCAAAGAAGAAGAAAGAAGAGTTGTATATGATCATTTCTACTGCAAAGAAAAAGATATCGTAACAGGTGTTGTTCAGCGTTATGTTGGAGAGAATGTAAGTGTAAGCTTAGATGACAAAACAGATGCTCTGTTAATGAAATCTGAACAGATCAGAGGTGAAGTGTTCAAACCAACAGAGAGAATCAAACTTTATATTGTAGAAGTAAAAGAAACAAATCGTGGACCACGTATTCTTGTTTCAAGAACACATCCAGATCTTGTAAAACGTTTATTTGAGAAAGAAGTTGCGGAAATTCAGGATGGAACAGTAGAGATCAAGAACATTGTGCGTGAAGCAGGATCAAGAACAAAGATGGCTGTATGGTCCAATGATAAGAATGTAGATCCAGTTGGAGCATGTGTCGGATTAAATGGTGCCAGAGTGAATGCAATCGTCAATGACTTAAAAGGCGAGAAAATCGATATCATCAACTGGAATGAAGATCCTTGTGTATTCATTGAGAATGCATTAAGCCCATCAAAAGTTGTTTCTGTGGCAGTTGATGTAGAAGAAAAGAGTGCAGAAGTTGTAGTTCCAGATTACCAGTTATCATTAGCAATCGGTAAAGAAGGACAGAATGCGAGACTAGCTGCAAGATTAACAGGCTATAAGATTGACATTAAGAGTGAATCACAGGCAGCTGAAGAAGCAGCAAAAGTCAGTGAAGAACCAGAGGCAGATGAATTTGAGATTGAAGAAGATCTTTTTAACGAAGAGATCAATGATGATTTTGTAGAAGATGCAGAGAATACAGAAGAAGCTGTTGAAGATTTTGATGCAGAGGATATTGAAGAATAGGAAATATCAGCAGGTGATAAAATGAATCGAAAAATTCCAACAAGAAAATGTATCGGGTGCGGTGAATTAAAAGAAAAGAATCAATTAGTCCGGATCGTAAGATCAAAAGAAGGCGAGATCAGTCTTGATATGACTGGAAAGAAAAATGGGAGAGGGGCATATATATGCCCTGATCCACAGTGTCTAAAACAAGCATTTAAGAAAAAAGGACTAGATCGTTCTTTTAAGATAGGAGTACCGGAATCGGTCTATGAGACATTAAAAAAGGAGATGGAAGAACTTTATGAATAAAGGATTATCTCTTCTAGGTCTTGCATTCAGATCCGGTAATCTGGTCAGTGGAGAATTTGCCGCAAGAGAAGCTGTCAGGAAAAAGACAGCAGCTCTTATCATTGTAGCCAATGATGCTTCCGATAATACAAAAAAGATGTTTGAGAATCAATGTAAACATTATCAAGTACCTTTTTATTGCTGGGGATTAAAAGAAGAGCTTGGGCATGCGATCGGGAAGGAGTTTCGAGCGTCGATCGCAGTGACTGATCAAGGTTTTGCAGAAGCTCTTTTAAAACAGCTTGATAAATAAGAATCGCAGGAGGTATATTTATGGCAAAATTCAGAGTTTATGAAATTGCAAAGAAATATAATAAAGACAATAAAGAAATTTTAGAAATCTTGAAAGCCAATCATGTAGAAGTGAAAAACCACATGAATACCATAGGAGATGAGCAGATCAAAATGATCGAGAATGCGTTGAAACCAAAGAAAGAAGCAAAACAGGATCATAATTCAAAGAAACAGGAAAATTCAAAAAGAAAAGATAATAAAAAAGCACAGAATATGGAAAAGAAAAATAATAAAAAAACTCAGGAAGTAAAGAACAATAAAAATAATTCAAGAAATAAAAATAATGATGGGGATAAAAAGATCTTAAGAAAAGATAATCCTCAGAACTCTCAGAAGTTTGGAAAAAATAATAAAAAGAATAAGAAATTTAACAATAAAAACCAGAACCAGAATCAGGAGCATAAGAAAAAGAAAAAAACATCAGGACCTGGTGCCTTTATTAAACCAGAACCAGTAAAGAAACCGGAAGTAGATCCAAATGCGCCAGTAAAGATTCCTCCAGTATTAACACTGAAAGAACTTGCAGATGCATTATCTATTCCTGCAAATGATATCATTAAGAAATTACTGATCAGCGGAGCTGGAATGTTAAATGTAAACTCTGAACTTGACTTTGAAAAAGCAGAAGAGATCGCAATGGAATTTGATCGTCTGGTAGAGATGGAAGAACAGGTAGATGTGATCGAAGAACTGTTAAAAGAAGAGGAAGAAGACGAAACAGATATGATCGTAAGACCACCAGTTGTCTGTGTTATGGGTCATGTTGACCATGGTAAAACTTCTTTACTTGATAAGATCCGTTCTTCTCATGTTACAACAGGAGAAGCAGGTGGTATCACACAGCATATTGGAGCTTATGTTGTTGAAACATCCAATGGAAAGATCACATTCTTAGATACACCAGGACATGAGGCATTCACATCTATGCGTATGAGAGGTGCCCAGTCTACAGATATCGCAATCTTAGTCGTAGCTGCAGATGACGGTGTTATGCCACAGACGATCGAAGCGATCAACCATGCGAAAGCAGCAGGAATCGAGATCATTGTTGCGATCAATAAGATTGATAAAGAAAGCGCCAACATTGAGAGAGTAAAACAGGAACTGATCGAATATGAATTGGTACCAGAAGACTGGGGTGGAAGCACGATCTTTTGTCCAGTATCTGCACATACAGGAGAAGGAATCGATGAATTATTAGATATGGTTTCTTTAACAGCAGAAGTTTTGGAATTAAAAGCAAATCCAAATCGTAAAGCAAGAGGTATTGTCTTAGAAGCACAACTTGATAAAGGTCGTGGACCAGTTGCAACTGTATTAGTACAGAAAGGTACATTACATGTTGGTGATGCAGTAGCGATCGGAAGTGCTCATGGTAAAGTTCGTGCAATGATAAATGACAAAGGAAAACGTATTAAAACAGCAGGACCATCTACACCAGTTGAGATCTTAGGTTTAAGTGAAGTTCCAAATGCTGGAGAAGTTATGATGGTTATGGATAGCGAAAAAGAAGCAAGATCCGTAGCAGAGAAATTTATTGCTTATGGACGTGAAAAAATGTTATCTGAGACAAAACAGCAGTTATCATTAGATGATCTATTTAACCAGATCCAGGCAGGAAGCGTCAAAGAATTGAATATCATTGTAAAAGCCGATGTACAGGGATCTGTAGAAGCGGTTAAACAGAGTCTTGTAAAACTTTCTAATGATGAAGTTGCAGTCAAAGTCATTCATGGTGGTGTAGGTGCTATCACAGAATCTGATGTAAACTTAGCAGCAGCTTCTAATGCGATCATTATCGGATTTAATGTTCGTCCAGAACCAGCGGCTAAAGATGCAGCAAGTGCAGAGAAAGTAGACCTTCGTCTGTATCGTGTCATCTACAATGCGATTGAAGATATTGAAGCAGCTATGAAGGGTATGCTAGATCCTGAATTTGTAGAGAAAGTTACAGGGCATGCAGAAGTACGTCAGATTTTCAAAGCCTCTGGAGTTGGAACGATCGCAGGATCTTATGTATTAGATGGAACAATTCAGCGTGACAGCTCAGCACGTATTATTCGTGATGGTATTGTTGTTCATGAAGGAAAACTTGCATCTATCCAACGTGGAAAAGATGCGGTCAAAGAAGTTCGCAGCGGATTTGAATGTGGTCTTGTTATGGAAAGCTATAATGACATCAAAGAAGGGGATCAGATCGAATCCTTTATTATGGAAGAGGTCCCAAGATAATTTCCTGAAGGGAGTAGCAATATGAGAAAAAACAGCATTAAAAATACAAGGATCAATGCAGAAGTTCAGAAAGAACTGAGCAACATTATCCGCGGTGAGATCAAGGATCCCCGCATCCATCCCATGACATCTGTCATGGCTGTAGAAGTGGCTCCTGATTTAAAAACATGTAAGGCATATATCAGTGTTCTGGGAAATGACGAAGAAAAAGAAGAAACGATGAAAGGCTTAAACAGTGCGGTAGGTTATATCCGCCGAGAACTTGCACACTCTATTAATTTAAGAAATACACCAGAGATTACATTTATTTTAGATGATTCCATTGAATATGGAGTAAATATGTCAAAGAAGATAGATGAATTAAATCATGGGAGTGAGAATGAAACACTTTAATGAACAGATTTCAAAGGCTAAAACAATTGCCATTACAGGACACATCCATCCGGATGGAGACTGTATTGGCAGTTGCCTTGCCTTAAAACAGTATATTTTAGATAATTATTCTGGGAAAAAAGTTGATGTTTATTTAGAATCGATCAGCACAGAGTTTCGTTTTTTAAGTCATGCGCAGGAGATCATCACAGAGTCGAAAGATGATGAAAGCTATGATCTGTTTTTTGTTTTAGATTGTGGCTCTGAAGATCGTTATGAACCATTTGCAGCAATGGTCAGATGTGCAAAAACATTGATCGGAATCGATCATCATATCAGTAATGATGGATTTGGGGACTTTTATAAGATCGATCCACAGGCGAGTGCAACTTGTGAAGTTTTGTGCCAGATTTTTGAAGAGGATAAGATTTCAAAAGAATGTGCCCAGTGCCTATACACAGGAATCGTGCATGATACCGGAGTGTTTAAGCATTCAAATACAACACGTAAAACGATGGAATATGCGGGAATGTTACTGGAGAAGGGTGTTTCAACTACAAAGATCATTGATGAGACATTTTATCAGAAGACATTTGTACAAAATCAGTTGTTAGGGAAAGCATTATTAAAAAGTCAACTTTATGCAGATGGACAGATTATTATTTCGAATCTTTCAGAACAAGATTTTGAAGAGCTTCATGCATCAACATCCGACAGTGATGGGATCATTGATCAGCTGCGAATTACAAAAGGTGTGGAAGCAGCAATTTTTCTATATCCGATCGAAAATGGCTATAAAGTAAGTATGCGTTCGAATGAGAAAGTTAAGGTTTCAGAGATTGCTAAAACACATGGAGGTGGAGGACATATCCGTGCAGCAGGATGTTCCATGAAAGGAACATTGAAAGACATTCAAAGTACGATCATAAGCGAGATCACAGAACAATTATAAGGTAGAGGTTTTTATGTACAACGGATTATTGAATATATATAAAGAAAAAGATTTTACATCGCATGATGTTGTCGCAAAACTTCGAGGGATCTTACGTCAGAAAAAGATTGGTCATACAGGAACTTTGGATCCAAATGCAGAAGGAGTATTGCCGGTCTGTCTTGGAAAAGGAACAAAGTTATGCGATATGTTAACAGGAACGAAGAAACAGTATAAGGTAAGCTTTGTGTTTGAAAAAGAGACAGATACAGAAGATATATGGGGAACTGTTACGAAAACACATGAACCGTTAAAACAAGATGCACCGATCAAAGATACGATCTTGTCTTTCGTTGGAGAATATGATCAGGTACCACCTATGTATTCTGCAAAGAAAATTAATGGAAAGAAGCTGTATGAACTTGCCAGAGAAGGAAAAATTATCGAGCGCAAACCAGAACGGATCAGGATCTATGATATTTCAGATATTGAAATCTCTTATCCAGAAGTTACAATGACAGTTACATGCAGCAAAGGTACATATATCCGAAGTCTTTGCAGGGATATTGGACATAAGCTTCAAAATGGAGCGTGTATGACAAAGTTAGTCCGTACAAGATCCAGTGGTTTTCAATTAGAATATGCTCATACATTATCAGAGATTGAGGAAGCAGTGAAAACTGGAAAAATCGAAGAATGGATAATTCCAATTGAAAAGGTTTTTCTAAAATATCAAAAAGGTACCGTAAAGAAAGACTATGATAAGGTTTTATTTAACGGAAATCCTTTAAAGAAAGAGATGTTTTATGAAATAAATCTCGATACAACAAAGAAACTTCGGGTATATGATGAAAGTGAACAGTTTATCGGAATATATTACTGGAAAAAACAGGGCATATTATTATGCGCATATGGATCAGGAGACAGAAGAGGGGCAGGAAAAAGCATATCTTAAGCTTTGCCGTAAAAGGGCTGAACACATTCCTCTTCAGCATCTGACCGGAACAGCCTGCTTTATGGGATATGATTTTTTTGTGGATGAGAGAGTGCTTGTGCCAAGGCAGGATACAGAGATTCTTGTGGAAGAGGCGCTGAACCTTCTGAAAAAAACAGAGAAGCCGCGTATCCTTGATATGTGTACAGGTTCCGGGTGTATCCTTCTGAGTATTCTGAAGGAAATTCCGGAGGCAGAAGGCACGGGGGCAGACCTTTCGGAGGGAGCTCTTCAGGTTGCAGAAAAAAATGTTCGGAAGCTGGGACTGGATCACAGAGCCGTTCTGGTACACAGTGATCTGTTTTCCGGGGAATATTTTTCTGAAACCAGTGGAAAAACACAGAGAGAGTATGATATGCTTGTGTCAAATCCTCCGTATATTCCAACAGGGGAGA
>OHFA01001242.1_pt1 | contig 10163 bp, 9 predicted proteins | sample 1567501 | NCBI WGS metagenome assembly OHFA01 (sample SAMEA3879593, study PRJEB24766) | human gut metagenome | biome: human-associated habitat; feature: feces | place: USA | collected 1985/1987 | reverse complement strand
TTAAGATTATCTCCTTCAATTAAATAAATATCAAAATCATTATCATCACAAGTAATAATCAATTGATCAATTTCAGTTTCTCCAATATCATAACTAACAATTCCAGCAGCATCAAAAAAGACCCCTAATTGTTTTTTTCCATCAATAATAAAGAAGTTATGCGCAGCATATAAACTATTACGATCTTCAGTATGTTTAGCACCATCCATACATCTAGAAATATAAGTAAAACCACGCTTATTAATTCCCCGCATATTTTCACCTAATCCATAGATAATATCATTATCATCCATTGTATAAGTAAAAGTCATTTTTTCCTTGTTTTCCAATTGAAAAAATGCAATGTTTTCATCACAAATAGGAATTGATTTAACAATAGTATCAGTAGATATTGGTTGACCATATCTATATCTTTTTATCATTTTTATTTTCTCCTTTGCTAATTTGTAATAAAATAATATAATAAAAAATATAAATATTCTTGCATATATTATACAGAAAAATATAACAAATTTGATTTGGAGGTTTATTATGAAAAGTTTTAGAGAAAAACATAGTCATGGTGACAGATTGTTTCCCTTTGAATTTTTTGATCAAAGTGGCGAGGTTAATGAGCAAGTCTGTTTTTTACATTGGCATGATGAAATAGAGTGGCTTTATGTCTGTGAAGGAAAAATTAATATATTTGTAGATGGAATATCACATATCATCAATGCTGGGGAAATGTATGCTTTAGAACCGCATATTCTTCACTATATGATTGCGATTGAAAAAAGTCGTTATTTGACATGTGTATTTGACCGCCATTTATTAGAGTTTGCTTTAGCTGATTATGTATCTTGTCAATATATTAATCCTTTTATTGAAGGAAAATTAACAATTAAGAATCCAGTTATCTGTTCTGATTTACGGATTCAAAACACCTTTTTCAATATTTTAAATGAATACAAAAATCAACAAATCAGTTCTCAATTAAGCATTAAACTCAACTTATTATATATTTTTCAAGATCTTATCGAAAATAATTATTTAATTCCTCTAGAACAAAACAAACATAATTTATTAGCTGTAGAAAAAGTCTTACAATATATAGAAAAGAATTATCAGGAAAAAATTACCAGTCAATCTTTAGCCCAACTTGTCAATTATAACCATCAATATTTTTCAAGATACTTTAAAGAAAATACAGGTTATACACCAATTGAATATATTAATCATTATCGTATAGAAAAAGCTTGTGAATTACTTTTTGATATGGATTTATCTATATTAAGTATTAGTGTTGAATGTGGTTTTGATAGTTGTAGTTATTTTATTAAGAAGTTTAAAGAAATAAAAAGTATGTCACCTAAGCAATATCGTAAAGTCCTTTTAGAAAATTATGAAAAGGAACAAAGATATTTGATGTCAAAATCAGTAAAAAAGAGTTGAATATGAGAGAAAAAATCAAATTTGTTATATTTTTACATCTCAAATGAACAAGTAAGTTGTATTATTTTCACTTATAATACTTGTAGAACGTTTCTAAAGTAGACAGATTCTAGATGGTGTTTACTAATATTATATTTGAGGAGAAAAAATATGAAGGAAAAGTTTGAGAGTTTTTTTGAAAAGATTAGTCCAATGATTAATAAGATTTCAACCAATCGATTTTTACAAGGACTATCTGGGGGAATGATGGCAACATTACCAATTACGGTTGTTGGTTCATTTGCTTTATTATTAGTTGTTGTTCCTTTAGGACCAATTTCTACATTTATTCAAAATTCAGGTCTATCTAAAGTCTTTAATACTGTTTATACTTATACAATGGGTTTATTAGCTGTTTATATGGTCTTTTTCATTGCTAAAAACTTAGCAAATCAATATTTAAAGAATGATGATGGAATGACTGCTGCGGCCATTGCATTTTTAAGTTTTTTGATTGTAACACCATTAGGGGCAACTGCTGATGAAGTTACAGCGATTCCAACAACTTGGCTAGGTGCTCAAGGTGCATTTACAGCTATTATTGTTGCGAGTGTGAGTGTTGCTATTTATCGTTATTGTAAGGTTCATCATTTAACAATTAAAATGCCTGAAGGTGTTCCACCGATGGTAAGTGAATCATTTGAACCAATCTTTGTTTCTATGATTATTGTCGCTTTTGCTTTCTTAGTAAGAGTTGGATTTGGTTATACACCTTATGGAAGTTTCGTTAATTTCTTTGATCAAACAATTGGAGCATTTATTATTAAAATTGGTTTATCATTACCAACAATCTTCTTATTATATTTTGCCGCAAACTTATTATGGTTCTTTGGTATTCATCCAAATACTGTTTATAGTGCCTTTGTACCTTTACAAATGACATTAGTTTTAACAAATATTGCTGATGCACAAGCAGGAAGACCATTAACATATTTAACATTGACACTAGTTTCATTATTTGCTTCATTTGGTGGTAATGGAAATACAATTGGACTTTGTTTATCAATGTTTACAGCTAAGAGTGAAAGATATAAAAAGATGTTAAAATTAGCATTTATTCCTAACTTATTTAATATTAATGAACCATTAATCTTTGGTATGCCAGTCATGTTAAATCCTATCTTCTTTATTCCAATGGTTTTCTGTAATGTTGTGATGGGATTGATTGGTTTAGCAGCAACACATATCTTTACCTTTACTTATAATCCAGCAATGTCATTATTGCCTTGGACAACACCATTCTTTGTGAAAGCATTTATGGCAGGAGGTATTTCATTATTAATCATGGTATTGATTTTACTTGCTGTAAATACATTAATGTATTATCCATTCTTTAAGATTGCTGATAAGAAAGCTTATGAAGAAGAACAATTAGCAAAGGCTGGTGGCAACATTGAGTCAATTGAGTAAAGATTTTTTATGGGGTGGTGCCATTGCGGCAAATCAAGCAGAGGGTGCCTATAATGTAGGTGGTAAAGGATTATCATTAATGGATATTGCAACAGCTGGAAAAAAAGGTGTTTCACGCCATTTTACTGATGGTATCCAAGATCATGTTTACTATCCTAATCATGATGGTGTTGATTTCTATCATCACTATCAAGAAGATTTAGCAATGTGTCAAGAAATGGGCTTTAGATGTTTTCGAACATCTATTGCCTGGAGCCGTATTTTTCCTCATGGAGATGAAGAACAACCTAATGAGGAAGGTTTAAAATTTTATGATGATTTATTTGATGAAATGCTAAAAAAAGGAATGCAACCAGTTGTTACAATTTCTCATTATGAAATGCCATTATATTTAGTCAAACACTATGGTGGTTGGGCAAATCGAAAACTTATTGATTTTTATCTTCATTATTGTGAAGTGATTTTTGATCGATATAAAGGCAAAGTGAAATATTGGATGACTTTTAATGAAATCAATTCAGTCATCTTAATGCCTGAAATTGCAGGTGTATTAGATAGAAGTCGTGATGATTTTATTGAACGTAGTTATCAAGCAGCACATCATCAATTTGTTGCTAGTAGTCAAGCTGTTCAATTAGGACATAAGATTGATCCCAATAACAAGATTGGATGCATGGTTTTAACACTCGTCCAATATCCATTAACTGCGAAACCAGAAGATGTAGAATTAGCTGAAAAAGCAATGCGTATGAAAACATTCTCATTTTCAGATATTCAAGTACGTGGACATTATCCTCACTATGTTAAAAAACATGTTGAGCGTTTAGGAATTCATGTTCATATGGAACCAAATGATTTAGAAGATTTGAAAAAAGGTTGTGTTGATTTTGTTGGTTTCTCTTACTATTCTTCTTCAGCTGCAAGTAGTGATCCAAATGTTGAAAAAACAGGTGGAAATTTATCGAGTGGTGTAAAGAACCCATATCTTGAGACAAGTGAATGGGGATGGCAAATTGATGCCAAAGGTTTACGATATATTTTAAATCGTTTCTATGAACGTTATGAAATTCCTTTGTTTATTGTTGAAAATGGACTAGGTTATAATGATCAAATTAATGAACATGGATATATTGAAGATGATTATCGTATTGCTTATTTAAAAGCACATATTGAAGAAATGAAAAAAGCTATCTTAGACGATGGTGTTGATATTATAGGTTATACACCTTGGGGATGTATTGACTTAGTGAGTGCTGGAACTGGACAAATGAGTAAACGTTATGGTTTTATCTATGTGGATAGAGATGATCAAGGCAATGGAACAATGAAACGTTCTAAGAAAAAGTCATTTGATTGGTATAAACAAGTCATAGCAAGTGATGGTGAAAAACTATGAGAATTGCTGTTTTTGATGTCGGTGGAACATTTATCAAATATTCATTGATGATTGATGATGTCATGACTTTACAAGATAAGGTTAAAACTCCTTATGAGGATCAAGAAACTTTCTTAAAAACTATTGAAACTGTACTGGAAACGTTAAAACCTGTAGAAGGTATAGCCTTTTCTTTACCAGGGGTTATTGATGTTGATAGGAAGTATATCTTTGCGGGAGGAAGTCTGGCTTACAATAATCAAACTGATGTTAAGGCTTGGGAAGAAAGATTTCACTTACCAATTGAAATTGAAAATGATGCCAGATGTGCCGCTATTGCTGAACTAGAAGCTGGAAATATGCAAGGAATTAAACAAGGTCTTGTTTTAACTTTTGGAACTGGTGTCGGTGGTGGAATTATCATTGATGGTGATATTTATAAAGGTAGCCATTTAATTGCTGGAGAAGTCAGTGTAATTTTCTCTAAGAGTCCTAAGGTTTATCATTCTAAAGGTTTATTTGGCGCAATTGGGAGTGTCTATAACTTAGTTGAAAAGATTGCAAAAGCAAAAAATAGTGAAACAAGAGATGGGAAAGAAGTCTTTGAATGGATTCATCAAGGTGATGAAGTCAGTCAAAAGATTTTTGCTGAATATTGTTATGAAGTGATTTGTGAATTACATAATATCCAATGTTTATTAGATCCACAAAGAATTTGCATTGGTGGTGGAGCAAGTGAAAATCCATTATTTATTGAAGGCTTACAAAAAGCATCAGATGCATTTTATAACGATTTTCCTATCAAATTCCCACATGCCCAAATTGTGAAATGTCAATATTGTAATGATGCCAACATGCTAGGGGCTTATTATCATTATAAAAAATATAACGATGAAAGATAATTCTTTCATCGTTAATGTTTATTCTTATATTCACTTGGAGAAAGTCCAGTAACAGCTTTAAAGACTTTATGAAAATGACTTTGGCTAGAAAATTGTAAAATATCTGAGATTTCAGCTAAAGAATAATGAGAAGTTTGAATCAGAAACTGAGCTTCTTGAACTTTCTTTTCATTAATATATTGTTTGATAGATTGATGTGTTACTTTTTTAAATTGGGTTGATAAATAACTTGGATTCATGTCTACCAAATCAGCCAAATCATTTAAAGAAATACTTTGATGAAGATGATGAGAAATATAGTTCTTACATTCCTTAACCCAATGAGGATTTTGAATATTCTTATAACGCTTGACTAACTTTGTAAAGTCGATAATAGCATCAGAAACACTCTTATGTAATTGGTCAATACTTTGGGCTTGATCAACTTTCATAATATAAACATCACTTAGAGTGTAGGCTTTTGCGATAGGAACACCAACATCAATCACTGCTCTTGTAAATAAAGTAATAACCGCTACAAGTTTGTATTTAATTGATTGAATTTGACTTTGCGATAATTGACGTTCATCCTTAATTTGCATTAATTCACTCATTAAAATACGAGCAGCTGTACTATTTTCTGATTGAATATAATTAATGATTTTCTTTTCATAAGAATAACTAAAATCATGTAATGGATTTTCTCTGATTTTAAAGATTTCCTGTTCCAAACTATTTTCTTGTTTTAAAGGTTGAACAGAGGCTTCACGATAATTCAGTTTTAATTCTTCAGCTTTTAAAATTTGACCAGTAATGACTTGATAAATAAAAATGAGTTGTGAAGTGATTTCATGATGAGCGTAAGGAAGATTGATAAAATCATTGATTTTATAAGGTGATATAACATGCTTTAAAAAAGGAAAATCTGAGGGATGATCTTGAGATGTGATTTTACGTGGAAAATAAGGTCCAATGCAAATAAATTGAACATCATCAAGAATATATGCAAAACAAAAATAAATTTCATTTTCATGGAAACAAGTATAAATCTTATATTTTATGATATCTTGTTTATTGATAAAATGAGTGAAATAATCTTCTTCTAATTCAAAGAATTGTTGAGGATATCCAATGATTTTCATGTCTTTTGACAACAAGAATAGAGGCATATGAAAGTTTTGATAAATAAGAGGGATTAGATTTTTTAGTTCTTGACTTGTTTGTATCATAGAATCATCCTTTCTTATTTATTGTAACAAAAATATAAAGAAAAGAGGGAAAAAGATGTTAAAAAAAGATTTTTTATGGGGTGGCGCAACGGCTGCTAACCAATTTGAAGGTGGGTATAATGAAGGTGGTAGAGGTTTAGCAACTTCTGATACTAAAACCAATGGATCGTTAACTCGAAAAAGAAAACATAGTTTCTTAGATGAAAACAATCAAATTGTTTATTTACATGGAAGTGATTATATTCCACAAAATTATAAAAGTATAATTGATGAAAATATGTATTATCCAAGTCATAAAGCTGTTGATTTTTATCATCATTATCAAGAAGATATTGCTTTGATGGCTGAAATGGGATTTCAATGTTTTCGTATGTCTATTTCATGGACAAGAATCTTTCCTAGAGGTGATGAAGAAACACCAAATGAAGAAGGACTAAAGTTTTATGATAAGGTTTTTGATGAATGTTTAAAATATGGGATTCAACCTTTAGTTACATTATCTCATTATGAAACACCATTAGGGTTAGCTCTTGATTATGGTGGATGGTTAAATAGAAAAACGATTTCTTTTTATGAGAAATATGTTAAAACAGTCTTTGAAAGATATAAAGATAAAGTTAAATATTGGATTACTTTTAATGAGATTAATGTGATTTTACATAGTTTATATGTTGGAGGGGCTATTTTAAAAGAATATACATCTAATAATTTAGATCAAGATTGTTTTCAAGCCATTCATCATTTATTCTTAGCCAGTTCTTTAGCTGTCAAATGGGGTCATGAGATTATTCAAGATTCTCATATTGGTTGTATGATAGCAAGACGTGAAGCTTATCCAGCAACATGTCATCCTGAAGATGTTTTACAATGTTTAGATGAAGATCAAATGAATTTATTCTTTACTGATGTTCAATTAAGAGGATATTATCCTCGTTATATGAATCGTTATTTTAAAGAACATCAAATAGTTATTCATAAAGAAGCTGGTGATGATGAATTATTACGTCAATATACTTGTGATTTCTTATCTATTAGTTATTATATGAGTGTTTTATCTAAGAAACATATTGATGAAAATACAGAAATAGCAGTAGGGAATCTTGTTAATGGGGTAAAAAATCCATATTTAGAATCATCTACCTGGGGTTGGCAAAAGGATCCTATTGGTTTAACGATTGCTTTAAGAGAATTGTATGATCGTTATCAGATCCCTTTATTTATTGCTGAACTTGGGTTAGGTGAAAAAGATGTTTTAACTAAAGATCATAAAGTTCATGATGATTATCGTATTGATTTTTTAAGAGATTATATCCAAGGAGCTAAAGATGCTGTGGAAGCTGGGGTTGATTTATTCGGTTTAACTGTATGGGGTTGTATTGATATTGTTAGTATGTCAACTTCTGAGATGTCAAAAAGATATGGTTTTATTTATGTAGATGTGGATGATTTAGGTAAAGGAAGTTATCAAAGATATAAGAAGGATTCTTATGATTGGTATAAGAAAGTTATTGAAAGTAATGGTGAAGAATTGGATTAGATGGTTCAAAAAAAGAACCATCTTTTTATATGATGATTCCTTGATGAACTAAACGTACAAGCGTACGTACATATTCTTCCATTGATTCAAAATTGGGATTCTCCAGCCATTCTCTCAGTAACATAATACAGCCACCAATATAAATATTTAAACTACGTTCAATTTCTTCATCAGCCGAATATTCAATGACTAATTCATGAATAATAGTATCTTTTACATTCTTAAAAAAAGAAAAATCAAAATCCTGATTGGCTAAGGAGCAGTAGGTTTCATAATCTTCTTTTAAAATATCCAAAGCTTTATATAATAAAAGTTCAATCTTATCAACTAATAAAGGTTCTCTATGTTTTCTTGTAAAACGAATCAGCTGATCAATAAAATCTCTTTCAAAACTTTCTAATAAATCACGAGCATCTAAATAATGAGCATAAAAAGTTCCCCGACTAACATTAGCTCTTTGAATAATATCAGTTACAGTAATCTTGCTGGCAGGTTTTTCTTTTAAGAGTTCAATAAAAGCAGTCTTGATTAAAGCTTTAGATCGGGCTGCATTGCGATATTCATTTTTCATTAATAGCCACCTCCAATACTATACAATTTTCATGAAAGTGTCTAAATTTAGATAAACGCTTACATATTGCATATTGTGATTATTTATTAGATTTATTATAATACAAGTAGAAAAGAAAGGGTACATATTTTATAAAAAATATGTCGAAAGGAGGATGTCATATGTTGAATTTATATCACATGAATCATCGAATACAGAACTTATCTTTAAAAGTTTTACGTCGTATTTGTAAGAGTCATGATATTGTTATTGCGGATGGAGATTTGAAAATTATACTTCATATTATTAAAAATAATCCATATCCAGTTTTAAATGATGAATACGAACCTATCTTATTATTTGAAATTACGCGTGAAACAAGTGATCAGGTATGTAATACATTTAAACCTATCCTAGAGAAAGACTATCTCATCCAAGAAATGGAATAGGGGGAAAGATGGAAATGAGATATCGATGAAAGGAACACTTTATTATGAAAAGTAAAAAGTGTTCTTTTATTGTTGTAGTCAAATGGACAAAATGATAGAATATCTAGGAATGAAAGGGTGAGATAATGAAAACGATTGCAATTGTTGCAACTGGTGGAACTATTGCTGGTACTGGTCAACAAGGAAAAACTGTTGCTTATCGTGCTGGTGAAATGGATGTTGATGAAATTATTCAATCTATTCCAATGATTAAAAATATTGCACATATTAAAGAATATCAATTAATGAATATTGATAGTAATGAAATGAGTCCACAAAGATGGATTGAATTAAGTAATACGATTAATGAGATTGTTCAAGATGAAAAAATTGATGGAGTTGTTGTAACACATGGAACAGACACCTTAGATGAAACAGCTTATTTTTTAACTTTAACCTTAAATACAGAAAAACCTGTTGTCATTACAGGAGCAATGCGTCCAGCTACCGCAACGAGTGCTGATGGACCTTATAATTTATATCAAGCTGTTTGTTTAGCTACTCATGATGAAGCACGTCATCAAGGAGTTATGGGATTATTTTCTAATACCATTTATTCTGGGAGAGATATTCAAAAGGTGAATAATTTTAAGATTGATGCTTTTGATCAAAAGGCGTTTGGATGTCTAGGTTATATGCAAGATCATGAAGTTTATTTCTTTTCAAGAACATTTAAGATTCATACTTTGGCTTCAAGATTTTCACAAGCAAAATTGGATGATTTAGCTTCTGTTGGGATTGCTTATTTTTATGCGGGAGCTTCCAATCAATTACTTTATGACTTAGCCAAAAATCATCGTGGGATTATCTTGACAGGTTCAGGAAGTGGAAATTATAGTCAAGAGTGGTTATCAGCGATTGAGGATTTAACAAAACAAGGAATTGTTTTTGTACGTTGTTCACGTGTTGCCCAAGGAATTGTTTTTGAAGATGAAATCTTTGATCCACATCATTGTTGTATTCCGGGGAATACTTTAACCCCACAAAAAGCAAGAGTTTTATTAATGTTGGCAATGACACAAACAAATGATAAAGAAGAAATAAGGAAGATTTTTAATGAATACTAAACAACAAGGAATTTTATTTACTGTTATTGCGACAATTATTTTTGGGATTACTCCAGCAGTAGGTAAATTAACTTATTCAATGGGGAGTAATGGGATTCAATTGGCTTTTTTAAGACATTTATTTGTTGTTCCTTTGTTTTTATTTATCGTTTTATA
>OHFA01001236.1_pt1 | contig 10221 bp, 6 predicted proteins | sample 1567501 | NCBI WGS metagenome assembly OHFA01 (sample SAMEA3879593, study PRJEB24766) | human gut metagenome | biome: human-associated habitat; feature: feces | place: USA | collected 1985/1987 | reverse complement strand
TCCAGTTCCTTCGACTTTCCAGCGGTAGCGATAATGAATGCACCTCCAAACAAATAGATCCAAAGCTTATAGCACAGAAAACGCGGCCGCCCTCCCGCAGGAAGGCAGCCGCGCATAAACTCTACTCTCCACGCAATGCACCCCAAAGAGCACATCCCGTTTTGTGTATAGCCCGAGGGTCTCAAGACCCCTGCAAGGCGAGCGCGGCATTGGCCGTAGCTGCTTTCTTTACCTGGCCATTCTACCACGCATCCCCCGCGCTGTCAAGAGTCTTTTTACGCAGAGCAAAACTTTTTTCGCCTCAGCTCTGGATCAGCTGCCCCAGCGCAAACGAGTAGATCCCTTTATAGGTGACCTGCCTGGGCGCGAAGCGCTTGTTCAGCGCCAGCGCATAAAGCTCCAGCTGCGGCGCATAATCCGCCAGCAGACGGGCCGCATCCTTTTTGCGGTCGGTCTTATAGTCCACCAGCTCCAAATGATCCGGGAACACCAGCACCAGGTCTGCCACGCCCTGCACCAGCACCTGCTCCCCCTGCGCTGCCGCCGGGGTGGGGCTGTGCTGCGCTTCCATGACCACATCCGCAGGCAGCGCCGTGATAAACGCCAGCTCCCGCAGCACCTGCTCTGCCGCCCGGATGCGGGCAAACAGCGCCCCGGAAACAAACCGACAGATGCTGGTCTGATCCAGCTTTTCTGCGATCTCCGGCGAGGTAAGGCGCGCCTGCACATGGCGCTGGTTCTCCTGCTGAACGGCCTGGGCCAAAGCCTCCGGGCCTGCATCCAGTCCCGCCGCCAGGGCACCAAAATCCACATGTTCCATAAAGGCATGGAGCGCCGTGCCCATCTCTGCGGCTGTCAGACCGTCCTTTGAAAGGAAGGCGGGCCGCTCCAGGATGAGCTCTTGGGTCTGGTGTACCAGACTGGTGACGCTGACCTTTGCAGGCACGCTGTCCAGCCCTTCGGCACGGTAATGCCACACAAAGCCCTCCTGCAGGGCACGGGTCAGCGCCGGGTCATGCTGCGGCGCAGGCTGTTCTTCCTCCTGCGGTGCAGCGGCCTGTTCTTCCTCCTGCCGGATGGTCAGCTCGATCCGGCTGGCTGTATCCGCAAAAGGCAGTTCCAGCAAGCCCGCCAGACGGCGCAGCGGCCCGCCGCAGGGGTGGACCAGCAGGGCTGCCCGCAGCCAGTCTGCAAAGCAGTTGGCCTGCGTGTGCAGGCTCTCCCCCGCCCCCGCTGCCAAAAAGACCGCCGCCCGGGCCAGCGGGTCGGATGTTTTGGTCACCCCCAAAGGGATGGTCAGGATCAGTTTGTCCTGCGCACGGGTCAGCGCCACATACAGCAGCCGCAGCTGCTCACTGCGCATCTCCTGGGCGTGGCACTCGGTCAATGCCGTGTAGGCTGCGGTCTTGTAGGTGCCCTCGCCCTGGGGCGGCCGCAGACGAAGCCCAGCCCCGCCGGTGCGGTGCAGCAGGACCGGCTGGCGGATATCCACTGTATTGAAGCGGCGGCCGGTCTCCGCCAGGATCACCACCGGGAACTGAAGCCCTTTGGAACGGTGGATGGTCATGATGCTGACGCAGCCGGAATGTGCCCCGGCGGCAACGGTGTCCTGCCCTGTAGAGCCAGCCAGCGCCGCCGCATCCATCGCCCGCACCAAAGCCGAGATTCCGCCTGCGCCGGCGCTGGCGCAGAACGCCGCAAACCGGTGGGCATCTTCCCGGCGGCGGGGGCCGTTTTCCATTGCTCCCAGCGCCGCCAGGTAGCCTGTGGAGGCAAAGACCTCCTCCATCAGCCGGTCGGCGGGCAGACTGCGGGCCAGGCGGCGCAGTTCATCCAGCCGGGTACGAAACTCCCGCAATTTCTGGTGGAAGGGGGTCTGGGCATCGCTGTCCGCCGCAGCGATCACAGCGCCGTACAGACTGCCCCGCCGCTGCCCGGCTCGCAGCCGCACCAGATCATCCTCGGTAAAACCAAACAGCGGCCCCAGCATTGCAGCGGCCAGACACACATCCTGGGCGGGGTTGTCCAGCACCCGCAGCAACGCCACCAGAGGCCGGATATGGGGCGCATCCAGCAGGTTCTCCCTGGCATCGGCATACACCGGGATGCCCAGCCGGGTCAACGCCTCTGCATATACCGGGAAATTGGCCCGGGCAGACAGCAGGATGCAGCAGTCCTCGTACCGCACCGGCCGCAGTGCACTGCCATCCCGCACCATCTCCCCCTGCTGTACCAGGTCAAAGATGCGCCGTGCCGCCCAGGCTGCCTCGGTCTCGGCAGAATCCTCCGCCTGGAAACAGACCTCCACGCTGCCGGCATACTCTCCCGGTGCGCCGCAGACCAGGCGCTGCCCGTCCCCGTAAGCCGTATCGCCCAGCTGCGGGGTCATGAGCTGTTCAAAGAAAAAGTTGATCCCCTCCACCACCTGCGGGGCGGAGCGGAAGTTGGCGTCCAGCGCGATCATGCCGTGGCTGCCGCTGTGTCCCTGCGGCGGCCGCGGGCGGGCCTGTGCCCCCGGCAGAGCAGGCCAGGCTCCCAGCTTTGCCCGGAAGATCTCTGGCTCTGCCTGCCGGAACCGGTAGATGCTTTGTTTCAAATCGCCCACCAGGAACAGGTTGTCCCCCTCCGGGGATGCCAGACAGCGGTAAAGCGCATCCTGCAGCGCATTGGTATCCTGGTATTCATCCACCATCACCGCCGCATAACCGCAGCGGATGTTCTGGCACAGCGGGGTCGGATGCCCCTCGGCGTCCTGCAGCAGGTGCAGCGCCTCGTGCTCAAAATCGCTGAATTCCAGCATCTTGCGCTCCCGCTTTTTTGCAGCGAACCGGGCGTCAAAGTCCCGCACCGCATCAAACAAAGCGCGCAGCCGGGGCAGCGCCTGCTGCCGGTCCGCTTCTGCCTCCGCCTCGCTGCAGCAGATCAGCTCCTGGATCTGGGCAAACAGCTCGGCCGCTTCATCCGCCCGGATCTTGACCTGGGTCTTATGATCTCCGGCCAGGCGTTTTTTCATTTTTTTCAGGCCCGGCGGGTCCTCCATGCCCAGCACATAGGGGGTCAGCTTGTCGTACAGGCTCTCCCATTCCCCTGCCCGGGCCAGCTGCTCCACCTGTTTCAGCAGCCCCAGGGCCAGGTCCAGACGTTCCAGCGGCTCTGCAAACTTTTCCTTGACCGCATCGATCTTCTTTGCTTTTCCGGTGCAGGCAGCCTCCTCCTGCGCCTGGGCAAGATCCTCCTGACAGTCCGCCAGCGCTCCGGTCAGCAGCTCCACTGCGGCAGACGCACGGCCGGCGGCGGCTTCCAGCAGCACCGTTTGCCAGATGCTGCGGCAAAACCCGTTTTCCTGCTGCCAGGGGGTCAGCATCTCGGTCAGCCTGCGCGGATAGTCCGGCATGGCCCGCAGAAAATCGTATACCTGCAAGACCGCCCGGCCCGCTGCCTGGTCGGAGCGGCCCTTGCCGTACAGGTCTGCAAAGGCGCAGAAATCCGGGTCCTCGTAGGCTTTTTCCAGCGTCTCGGCCAGTGCTGCGGCCCGCAGGGTCTCCACACTGCCGGGGTCTGCGGGGACAAAATCCGGCGGCAGATCCAGCGCCTGAAAATGCTTATGCAAAAGGTCCAGACAAAACGCATCGATGGTACAGATGGGGGCACGCTGCAGCAGCATCCGCTGACGGCGCAGCGCTGCGTTGCCCGGCTGCTGCTGGCTCAGCCGCAGCAGCGCCTGCCCGATGCGTGCCCGCAGCTCTGCCGCCGCCGCATTGGTAAATGTAACGATCAGCAGCTGGTCGGCATCCACCGGGTGCTCCGGGTCGGTAATGAGCTGCACCGCCCGCTCGGTCAGCACAGCGGTCTTGCCGCTGCCCGCTGCGGCGCTGACCAGCAGCGAACCGCCCCGGTCCGCAATGGCAGCACGCTGGGCAGGGGTCCATTTAGGGCTGCTCATGCTTCTTCCTCCTCTTTTTTCTCCGGCTCAAAGGGCTTTTGGGGTGCCTCCAGCTCCCGCTCCCCCACACCGGTCTCATGGCGGCAGATCAGGCTGTAATCGCACCACAGGCAAGGGCTTCGGCCGCTGACCAGCGGCGCCGCCTCGATGCGTCCATCGTACAGCTGCTGGCCCATCTGTTCCACCAGCTCATCCAGATGCTGGCGGATGCGCTCGATCTTGGCTTCGTCCGCCCGTTTATCCTTCTGGAACGGACTGGGGGCATCCCCCCGGTAACGGAACGGCAGATAACGGCCGGTGCGGTCTGCATCCATTGCATCGAACACCCGCTGCTCGTCCCGCACCAGACCATCCAGACTATATTCCACCGGCTGGGCAGCCTTGGCCCGGGTCGTGTTTTCCGGGGCGGGGTCTGCCAGCAGATACAGCACGCCTGCCGGCTCCGCTCCGGTAAAACGGCCGCTGGGGTCCCGCGTAAGGCTGAACAGATACAGCAGCATCTGGCAGTCCAGTCCGCAGTAGACCTCCCGCAGATTCAGCCGCTTCTGCCCGGTTTTATAGTCCACCACCCGCACCCAGCGAGTGCCGTCCTCTTCTACCCACTCATCGGCCCGGTCCACAGCGCCCACCAGCTGCACCGTGCGTCCGTTGGACAGCTGATAGACGGGTGCGGGCACTGCATCCGGCCCATCGCCAATGCGCAGCTCACAGGCAGAAGGGTGGAAACTGCTCTGCCGCTGTTCATCCCGCAGGTAGCAAAGCAGGCTGGCCATGCTCTTTTTGATGCGGGACAGCAGGTAGCTGAACCGCGCCCCCTGCTCCGGCAGCATCCGCCGGGCATACTCGTCCACCAGCAGGCTGGCCAAGGCTTCCAGTGCCTCGTCGTCCAGCTGTGCAAAGGGGACCGCCAGCCGGGCGCAGGGGTTATCCGGGCCGGGATGGGGGTCCAGCGCCATCTGCAGCACCCAGTGCATCAGGGTTCCGCTTTGGTCGGCGCTCAGTTCTGCCTTGCGGCGGGGGCGCAGCCCCAGCACATACTGCAAAAAGTAGCCGTAGCGGCAGCTATAATATTTTTCCATCTGGCTGGGCGAGATCCGCAGCCGCCGCCCAAGCAGCGTCTCCAACGCAGGCAGATCTTCCAGCTGGCGGGCTGCCGGGCCGGACATACTATCCAGCACCGCCAGGCTGGCCGCTCCGCCCTGGCCCTGCAGCGCCTGGGTCAGGCTGGCCTGCTGCACAGGGTCCAGCATCCACCCGCCGCCCAAGCAGTCCAAGGCCGCCGCTGGGGTGGCAGCCAGATCCAGCAGTTCCAGATCCGGCGCAGCGGGAGCCAGCGCTTCCACGATGGGCTCCACCGCCGCACACAATGCCATATCCTGGCCTTTGGGCCAGCTCATCCATAAGCCTTTGGAGGGGGCGGTAAGCGCCTTGTAAAAACAGACCTGCTCCCGCACCACCCGGTTTTCAAAACAATCCGGCAGCTCGATCTGCTGGTGCATCAACGCATCCCGGTCGGCATGGGTCAGCAGGCCGTTCTCCCCCGGAGAGGCGGGGAACTCCCCCTCTGCCAGCCCCAGCACAAACACATACTCCGGCGCATCCAGACGCATTTTGCCTGCACTGGCCAGCACCACCGCATCCAGTGAAGGAGGGATGTGCCCCAGGTCGCAGGAGCGCAGCAGCAGACCAAACAGATCCTCGTACTCCGCCACGGTCACCGCCTGCCCTTCCAGCAGCCGGGCCATCTCGTCCAGCAGCTCCATGACCACGTTCCACTCCCGGGCCGCCTCCTCCGCAGCGTGGATGCCCTGACGGATGCGCAGCATCTCCACCTGTCCGGCCTGCTGCTGCGCCGCCCCCAGCTGGTCCAGGCAGAAATATACTGCCCGGCTGATCTGCTCTGCGTCCGCACCCCGCACCTTCTGGCGCAGTGTCTCCACCGCCTCTACCAGCAGCTGACGGGCCGTCTCGGCGTTCTGCAGCTCCTGCTGTGCCTCCGGGGAGGGCTGCACCGCACCAAAGCCCCGCGGATCGTTGCTGAAAGGGCTGCGCCAGGCTGCCGCCCCCGGCGACCAGGTGTAGGCGTAGTTTTCCAGAGCACAGACCTGCTCCTCCGACAGGGCGCACAGCCCCGTTTTGGCAAGGGTGGTCAGATTCTCGGTCATCTCCGCCCCCCGCGCCAGCGCCAGCAGGCAGCGCACCGCTGTTGCCGGAGCGCTGAACTCCGGGGTGGTAGGCTCATCGCAATAAAGCGGGATCTCTGCCATGCGGAACGCATAGCGCACAGGCCCCCGATAATGGCTCAGGTCCCGGCAGACCACGGCGATGCGGCTGCACCGCACCCCCTGACGCATCAGACGGCGGATGGCCGCCGCTGCCGCTCGGGCTTCCTCCTCCCGGCTGGATGCAGCAAAAAGCCGCAGTTCCGGGGCGGGCGGCATCGTCTCCGGGGGGCGTTCTTCCAGCAGGCGGGTCACCGCCGCCAGACCCGGCGCTTGCTGGTGACGCAGATCTTTCCGCAGCAGCACTGGCACAGCCACCTCCGCCCCGTTTTTTCGGGCCAGAGAGCGCAGCTGCGCTGCCAGCTGCTTTGCCCCGGAGAACAGCCCCAGATCCCCCGGCTCCGCAGGGGTCCCGTCATCGCACAGAGCCACCGTCACCGACGCACCGGATGCCAGCAGCGCCCCCAGCAGACGCTTTTTGGGCGCATTGAAGGTGTCGAACTCGTCAATAAAAACCGCCCTGCCCTGCAAAAGCTCCGGCATCGTCCCCCGGGCCTGTGCCGCTTCCAATCGTCCGGCGGCCAGCTCCAGCCGGTCGGACGGGTCCATCCCTGTCTGGGCAAGCAGGGTCTCGTAGCCCTGGTAGATCAGGGCCAACTCACTGAGTTTGGCCTGCTCCGGCCCGCAGCTCTGGGCCAGGTCATAAAGCTGTGTGCCGGAGACGCCGGCACTTTTCAGCTCATCGATGGTCTGGGCTGCCATCTGGCAAAAGGCAGCGGACCGGCGGTGGCGGTAATAGTACTGGACGTTATCCTGCAGCTGTTCCAATGCACGGCGCACCAGCACCGCCCGGCCTGCATCGGTCAGGGTGCGCACCGCTGCGCCGCCTTCGGCTGAGAGGATGCGTTCCGCCAGGCTGGTAAACGAAAAACTGTCCACCATAACGGAGAGCTCGTCCCCCAGCTCACGGTAGATGCGCCCCTCGGTGCTGGAGGTGAACTGCTCCGGCACCAGCAGGATGCTCTTTTTACCCGCTTGCGCCAGCGTGCGGATGCGCTGGTACAGCAGGGCGGTCTTGCCGCTGCCGGAGCCGCCCAGGATCAGTTGCAGCATAGGTATATCCTCCTTTTTTCAGTAAGGCCCCTCTTTGCATACAGGGCGTTCTGTGGTACACTGATAAAAAACGAACAGAAAAGAAAGGTCAGAACAATGAAGATTTTAGCAGTGGATTACGGCGACAGCCGCACGGGTCTTGCCATCAGCGACCCAAGCGAGCTGCTGGCCACCCCCTTAAAGCCCCAGATCGAAGAAAAATCCATGGTCAAGGTAGCCGCAAAGATCTGCGAGGCCGCCCAGGCCAACCGTGCCCAGAAGATCGTGGTGGGGCTGCCCCGGAACATGGACGGCACCGAGGGTGCCCGTGCCCAGAAGAGCCGCAAGCTGGCTGCCATCGTGGAGCAGCAGAGCGGACTGCCGGTGCGGATGTGGGATGAGCGCCAGACCACCATCACCGCCGCCGGCATCCTGCGGGACAACGGCACCTTTGGCAAAAAGCGCAAAGCCATCCTGGATGCAGTCAGCGCCTCGGTGATCTTGGAAAATTATCTGGCATGGCGCAAGAATCACCCCGGCGAGGAGGATTGAGCCTGCCCCCCCTCTGCCCAGATAAAACTTTGCGCAGAGGCATACGGTCATCCCGCACACGCTCTGCGCAAACATACGTTCCTGCTCTCCCGGCTGCCGACAGCTGCCGGGGCTTTTTTATTGTGCGGGGCTTGCCGCCGGAACCTCGTAGGAGACCAGGCTCACACTGTTGATCGTAATCGGCTCCACAGGGATCTGTTTTTCATCCACTGCGGACTGTGCGATCCGATCCACGACCTCCATCCCCTCGCAGATCTGGCCAAACACGGTGTCCCCATAATCCAGATACGGCGCACCGCCTGCCGCCTGATAGGCGGCGATCACCTCCGGCCGATACCCGGCGGCGGTCATCTGATCCGTCAGTTCCTGGCTGACGGCGTCCGGCGGGGTCTGCACCACATAAAAAACGCTGGCGCAATCCCCGGAGGCATCGGCAGCGGCACACAGCGCACCGGAATAGTGGTGCAGGCTGTCGGTATACTCTGCCGGATAGCGGCTGCCGCCCCAAATGGTCGTCCCCTTGCCGTCGGCTCCCTGCCCGGCACTGACCACAAAGTCCTTTTCCACCCGGGTAATGGTCAGGCCATTGTAAAACCCTTTGTTCACCAAGCCGATAAAGTTATCGCAGGCCTGGGGGGCAAGGTCCGGGTAAAGCACCGCCTTGAACACCCCGGCAGAGGTGTCGAACACCGCTCCCCGCCGGTCAGCGCAGCGAACTGCCGCTCTGCCGACTGGACCGCCGGACGGCTGACCGTCTGGGGGGCTGTATCCTTCTGCCCCATCTGCCCGCAGCCTGCCCCCAGCAGTGCCGCAGCCAGAACAAGGGCTAAAAACCATTTACGCATATCCGTCTCCTCGAGCTCATATTACTGGACCATAGCCGCAGCGCCGCAGGCGCCAGGCGTTTTTTCAAATATATTTTAGTATAGCACAACCCGTTCTGCGGTGCGAGAGGAAAATGTATGAAAGTTGAATTTGATTTTCTGTATGAAAATGCATCTTGACGAGTCCGCAAAAAAACGCTAAACTATAAGCACAGCAAGCCTCCTATGGCGGCTGTGCATTACGACTGAATATGAGGAGAGCGTCTTTATGTCCGAAGAGATCAAGACCCCCGAAGTTGAGGAAGAATACCAGCCCGACCTGATGACCCTGGAAGATGAGGACGGCAACGAGGTCACCTTTGAGGTGATCGATGCGCTGGACCACAAGGGTGTGCATTATCTGGCTGTTGTGGAATACGTAGAGGATGAGTCCCAGCTCAATGAGGATGCCCAGCTGGTGATCCTGTCGGTTGGCGAGGATGAGGACGGCGAGTATCTGGACGTTGTGGAGGACGATGAGGTCCTGCTGGAAGTCAGCAAGCTGTTCGAGAAGCGCCTGAGCGACGAGTTCGAGATCGGCTGATCCGGTTTTTCTGCATAGTTTCAGGACAAATGACCTGGTAAGATATCCTGCCCGGCTCGATTTGTTGCGGTTTATATGATCCTACTAATCATTCAACGGGAGTCCGGCGTCCGCCGGCCGATTGCAGACCTCCCCGCCATGGGCTCGACCCTGGAGGCTCGATGAGGAAGCGCGAAACCGGCGGCAGGACACCCACCTGTCCGTAAGGGTAGGTTTGATTGGCCGCAGACGACCGGGCGGGATTTTTATAGTTTTTCGTCGCTGCGTCCGCTGCATCTCAGTGGACGCAGCGTATTTTTATATCATCAGGAAAGGAAGTGCAAGCGGCATGAGCGCTGAACACTTGGTCGGCACCTCGATCCCACGCTTTACCTACGATACCCCCACCACCCCCGGGGCAGATTTTTATACGCTGTGTGAAGACGAACAGCCGCTGGTCATGATCTTTCTGCCCGGGTTTGACCATCCCGTCAGCCGGGAGTATATCACCCGCTATCTCAAGACCCTGCCCGCCCTTAAAAACGGCCGTCTGGCCTGCGTGGTGCGCTCCAGCGCCGAGGCGGTAGCCTACGCCACCAAGGGGGCAGAATTCCCTTTTACGGTGATCTGCGACGGTACCGGAGTGCTGTACGGCTTTTTAGGGGTCGAACAGGCCCGGGGCATCCTGACCTGGAGCTTTGCCGCCCAGCGCATCTACAAAGCTGCACGGGATGCCGGCTACCGCTACGACCGGGAGGCGCCCCAGCCCCTGCCCTTGACCTTGGTCGTGGGGCAGGCAGGCCGCATCCTGTTCACCCATGCCGGGCGCAACCAGACCGACCTGCCGGAGGACTGCGCCGCCATCCAGGAGATCGTCCAGGCGGTGCAGCTTGCTGACCGCCGCCCGGATGCGCTGTGCTCCGACGAGACCCTGACCCTGCCGGACCTGGTAGGGGCATGGGACAACGAATGTCAAAACCACCGGCTGAGCCGGTGGCTTGAGTAAGCCCTAGAAGGGCACCTTAC
>OHFA01001233.1_pt1 | contig 10248 bp, 9 predicted proteins | sample 1567501 | NCBI WGS metagenome assembly OHFA01 (sample SAMEA3879593, study PRJEB24766) | human gut metagenome | biome: human-associated habitat; feature: feces | place: USA | collected 1985/1987 | reverse complement strand
GGGGGGTCGAGCCGTGGCGGGAAACGATGGTCACAAGGACAGGAGCCTTCCTCTGTCCCGTGCAGGCATCCAGCGCATTCAGCAGCTCGGGCGAGAAGCCTTCCGTCTGCTGACGGCCATTTTTCACCTCAACGATCTCCGCGAGGATGGATAGTGCAATTTCCTGCGCTGTCTGTGCCTTGATGGCGAGGCCAATGGGAGCGTGGAGTGACTCAGCCTTTTCCGGGGCAGTTCCGGCCTCGATGAGCTGGCGGCGGACAAGGGCCGACCGGCTTCGGCTGCCCAGCATACCAACGTAGGCAAATCGTTTCTTGTATATTTCGGTAAGGCATTCCAGGTCGAAGGAGTGGGCGCGGGTGGCGACAACAAAGCAGGTCTCCGCACTGCCCTCCACCTGGGTGAGATTTTCGGCATAAGGACCGCAGAGGACCTTTTCTGCCCCGGCACGGCGAAGGGCGTCAGCGTACTCCGGCCGCTCCTCGAGACCGGTGGCGGGCAGGCCCAGCATCACGGCCAGCCGGACGACGGACTCGGCCACATGGCCTCCGCCGCAGATGACGAGCCGGGGCGCGCCTCCGAATTTCTCGACGAAGATCCGCTTATTTTCCAGAGTCAGGATGCCGCTTGCACCACACCCGGCCAGCGCCGGGAGATTCCGGGCCAGCAGACCCTCCGGTCCTGCGGGCCAGACGGGTACGCCTTTACAAAGAAGAAGCCTCGCTCCGCTTTCCGGCCCTTCCAGTACGGAGGCCAGCGTATGCTGCCCCTGTGTGCTGCGCAAAGCGTCCAAAAACTCACGAATCGACATAGAATTTCTCCATTATGGTTTATTGCTCCACCGGTGTGGCAGCATCGCAGCCCGCATCGTTCAGCTGAGACTGCCACGCCTGCCAGTCCTCGGGCAGCATCCGCCAGCCGAGGCCGCAGCCTGCCGTGATCTCACCGGGCAGCGGGATGAGCCGCCCCGGGATCCCCCGGGCGGCGCACTCTTTCTCCCAGCCCATCGCGCGGGCCGTAGAAGCAAACGAAAGAACGATGTATTGTCGTTTTCTGCGCATATCAGCCCTCCTCGGCCAGCTCACAGACCGCCTCGGCGGCTCTGAGCACCTCGGCCTCTGTGTTCTGGTGGGAGAAGCTGAACCGCACCATCCCCTGCTCCACGGTGCCGAGGGCTTTGTGGATGAGGGGCGCACAATGAGCGCCCGCCCGGACACAGATGCCGTAGTCCTCCCAGAGGATGTCGGCGGCACGGGCGGCGTCCTCATCCCCGAAGTTCAGGGAGACGATGGGCGCGCGGTCTGTTTCGTCGAAGCTGCCGTAGATTTTCACACCGGGAGCATGGACGATTTTCTCATAGAACAGGCGTGTCAGAGCCGCTTCTTTTTCATGCAGAGCCTCGACGCCCTGCGAAAGTATCCACTCCACGCCTGCCCCGAGGCCCGCGAGGCCGGGAACATTCAGCGTCCCCGCTTCCAGCGCTGTGGGCATCTGAGAGGGGTGTGTTTCGTCGAAACTGTGGATACCGCTGCCGCCCACCACAAGGGGGGCCATGGTCAGCCCGGGGCGGACATACAGCCCGCCGGTCCCCTGCGGACCCAGCAGCGCCTTGTGTCCGGTGAAGCAGAGAACATCCACCCCCAGCGCCTGCACGTCGATGGGCCGTGCGCCCGCGGTCTGGGCCGCGTCCACGACCAGCGTAAGACCGTGCTTTTTTGCAAAAGCGGAGACGAATGCAAGGTCCGTAAGATCGCCTGTGACGTTGGAAGCATGCGTCACCACGACAAGACGGGTATTGGGGCGGAGAAATTTTTCGAACTGCTCATACCGCAGCCGCCCGGTGTCGTCCACCTCCACAAAACTCACTTCTGCCCCCTGCTCCCGCAGGCGATAGAGCGGCCGCAGCACCGAGTTGTGCTCGCAGACCGTTGTGATAACATGGTCGCCGGGGCGGACGAGGCCGCAGAGCGCCGTGTTGAGCGCCTGGGTCACGTTGGCCGTGAAAGCAATGCAGTCCGGACTTTCCGCATGGAGAAGTGTTGCAAGTGTCTCACGGGCATGGTAGACGATACGGGCCGCGTGAAGGGTCGGCTCATGCGCCCCGCGGCCCGGATTGCCCGCATGTTCCAGCGCATCCAGCATAGCCTGGCCCACGCAGAGCGGCTTTTGCAGGGTGGTGGCGGCGTTGTCGAGGTAGATCACGGCTTGACCACGTTCCCGGCGTTCAGCATCTTCTCGGCGATGACGTACATATTCGTCACGCCGCCCACGGCCAGCTTCTCGGTCAGGCCGTAGAAGTTCAGGCAGGTGCCGCAGGTGAGGATCTCGACGCCCTCAGCCTCCAGCGCCTTGAGGTCGTCCAGCATGGGCGAGCCCTCGCAGGTGAGGTGCGCACCGCCGTTATAGAAGAGGATGGTCTTGGGCAGCTTGTCCTGCTGGGTCAGCGAGAAGACGAAAGCCTTCAGCAGGGTCTTGCCCAGCTCCTCAGCACCCTCGCCCATCTTGTCGGACGCGATGACCACCACCGTATCGGTACGGGCGTCAGGGGCGCAGGCCGGAGCTTCCTCCTCTTCTGCCGCAGGCTCACCCACGGTGAACAGGACGCGGTATTCCCGCTCGGCCAGCTTTTCGGCGGCAGACCGGCAGCCCTTCTGCTGGGCCATTTTGGTGAGGTTCTGGACGGCGATCTCGTTGTCCACGAGCACTTCGACCTCGCCTGCGCCATTCAGTTCAGCAATCGCTTTCTTTGCCTTCACTACAGGCAGCGGGCAGGCGTCCCCTCTGGCATCAACTTTCCGCATAGTTTTCCCTCTCTATCGTATGTTTTATTCAGGATAGGACACAACGATTTCGGCGTCCCGCTTCTCTGTGATCTCTCCCACGATTTGTGCGGGGAGGCCGGCTTTTTGCAGCTCGTCCCGGAGGCTTTCAGCCTCTTTTGGAGCCACGGCAAGCAGCAGTCCGCCCGAGGTCTGGGGGTCGAACAAAATTTCCTGCATGGCAAACGGCACATTTTCGAACCGGACGAAAGGCCCGGTGTGGTTGCGGTTGCGCTGGCCGGCGGCGGTATAAAGGCAGTCGTCAGCGGCCTGCCACGCACCTGGCAGGACCGGCACAGCGCTGCCGTCGATACGGCAGGACAGCCGCCCGCCCATCATCTCGTGGAGGTGGCCGAGGAAGCTGAACCCGGTCACATCGGTGGCCGCGTGAACATCATAGCTTCGGCTTATCTCGGCGGCAGACCTGTTCAGGGTCGTCATGGAGGCCACGGCGGCGTCCATGGCACCGGGGGCAGCTTCGCCCACGCGGTTGGCCGTGCAGATGAGGCCCACACCCAACGCCTTGGTGAGGATGAGCTTGTCGCCGGGCTTTCCCGTATCATTGGCCGTGAGGCGGCGGGGGTCCACGAGACCGGTGACGGACAGGCCGTACTTCACACCGGTGTCGGCGATGGAGTGGCCTCCCGCGAGGATGCCCCCCGCCTCGGCCACTTTTTCTGCGCCGCCGCGCAAGATTTCACCGAGGATGTTCAGATCCATGCTCTCGGGGAAGCAGACGAGGTTCAGTGCAGTCTTCACCTCGCCGCCCATGGCGTAAACGTCGCTGAGAGCGTTTGCCGCCGCGATCTGGCCGAAGGTGTAGGGGTCATCCACCATCGGCGGGAAGAAGTCCACCGTCTGCACCAGCGCGATGTCGTCGGTGATGCGGTAGACGGCCGCATCGTCCCGGCTGTCGTAGCCCACGAGAAGGTCGGGGTCTTTCTCACCCCGGGGCAGCTTTTCCAGAATATGGCTTAGAACTCCCGCGCCGAGCTTGGCGGTACAGCCGCCGCCCGTGCAGAAGACGATTTTGTCCTCTTTTGCCATCAGGCTCTCTCCCCTTCCTCGAAGTGTGTCAAATATCCTGTCACATCGTAAGTTTCTTTCAAGATGGCAAGTGTCTGTTCCCCTGCTGCACGGCGGGCCTCGTCGTCGGCCTGGTTGAGGACGGCGTAGAATTTCCGCGTGCCGACGCTTTTTCTCCCGCCCGCATCGTCTGCCAGCAGCTTTGCCAGCAGAGCGGGCGTCAGGGGTGTCTCGGGCGGCACGGCCAGCAGGACGCAGGCCGCTTCGAGGCGGAAGCAGACGTCTTGCAGTGGTTTTCCCACCGCCGACAGCCCGGCTGCCGCCAGCACGATGTCGCTTGACCGCAGGAGCACCGGCTCATGAGAGGCCGGGGCCTTGCAGGGGTGGCGCTTCGCGCCGTCAGCCTCGAGCAAAACAGTGTCGGCCTCAGCCATCCAGTCGTCCAGATAGGGCGGCATGGTCAGCTTCCCGCCTTCGGCAGGCACCCCCGCCACAGCGTAAGTACCAGTCTGCCAGAGGGCGTCCCGCGCCGCCTCATCGGGGGCGTAGTTCACGTCCGGACGCCGGATGTGGGTCGTGGTGGAGACGAGCACCCGCTGTCCCTGCGCCGAATACCAGCGGGCCAGCGCATAGAGCAATGTTGTCTTTCCGCCGCCGCCCACCAGAGAAATAACGTGTCCAGTTTCTCCGAGGAATGGCAGAGCCTCGAGGCCGGTCACCCGACCGCGCCCTCTTTTTCGGCCACTGTCATTGCGATTTTTTCGGGCGTGATGGGCAGCTCGTAAAAACGGGTGCCGATGGCGTTATAGATGGCGTCCGAGATGGCGGGAAGCGGCGTGTTGATGACCACTTCGCCGATGGATTTCGCACCAAACGGGCCGTTGGGCTCATAGCTGTTCTCGAACTCGACCCGGACCCTGCCCACGTCCACGCGGGTGGGGATCTTATACTGCATGAACGAATTCTCCATGGGCCAGCCGCGCTGGTCGTAGGTGACGTTCTCGGTGAGGGTCATGCCGATGCCCTGCAAAATGCCGCCCTCGGCCTGCACCCGGGTGAGGTTCGGGTTGATGGGGGTGCCGCAGTCCACGCAGGCGTCAAATTCCAGCAGCTTCACTTCGCCGGTCTCGGTGTCCACCTCCACCTCGGCCGCGCCCACCATGTAGGGCGGAGGCGACAGGGGCGACATATGGGTCTCGGTGACTTCCAGCGGGATGTCGTGGCCGAACATGGAGGCCGTGGCAATATCACCCAGCGAGACAGATTTAGACGGGTCAGCCGAGGCAAATACCGTTTTACCGTCAAATTCTACGTCATTTTCGCTGCAGTCCAGCAGCTGTGCGCCCAGCTTGCAGATCTGGCTCCGCAGCTTCAGCGCGCACTTCTCGACGGCTTTGCCGGTGATGTAGGTGGTGCTGGACGCGTAGGAGCCGGAATCGTAGGGCGAGGTGTCGGTGTCCGCACCGAAGACCGTGATATTATCGAGGTCACATTCCATCACCTCGGCAGCAATTTGGGCCAGCGTGGTGTCGCAGCCGGTACCCATATCGGCGGCACCGATGAGCAGGGTGTAGAAGCCCTCGTCGTTGACCTTCAGGGTCGCGCTGCCCACGTCCATGCCCGAGATGCCGGAGCCCTGCATCGCCATGCCCATGCCGACGGCACGGATCTTCCCGTTGCCCATGTCGCGGCGGGGGTACTTTTCGTCCCAGTTTATCATCTCGTGGACCTTTGCAAGGCAGCGGTCGAGGGTGCAGCTGGTGTTCACCGCGCCGTAGTAGGCGGGCATGACGTCGCCCTCGTGGACGATATTCATTTCCCTGATTTTGAAGGGGTCCATATGGAGCTTCGCGGCCAGCTCGTTGACAGCGGATTCCACCGCGAACAGGCCCTGGGTCGCGCCGTAGCCGCGGTATGCGCCCGCCGACATATGGTTGGTATAGACCACATCATAGGTAAAGCGGAAAGCCTCAGCGCTGCTATAGAGCGGGATGGATTTATGTCCCGAAAGTCCCACCGTCGTGGGGCCGTGCTCGCCATAAGCGCCGGTGTTGGAGAGGGTGTAGAGGTCGAGGCCCCGGATGCGGCCATCCTTGTTGGCGCCGAGGCGAAGATGGATCTCCATCTCATGGCGGGGCGTGGAGGCGGTCTGGCTCTCCTCCCGGGTGAAGATGAGCTTCGAGGGCTTTTTGGTCTTCCAGGTCACGAAGGCCGGGTAGACCTCGCAGACAGCCGTCTGCTTCGCGCCAAAGCCGCCGCCGATGCGGGGCTTCGTCACACGCACCATGGATTTCGGGATGTGGAGCGCGTTTGCAATGATGCGGCGGGCGTGGAAGACGATTTGTGTCGAGCTCAGGACGTTCAGCCGGCCATAGAGGTCGATGCTGCAATAGGTGCGGAAGGTCTCCATCATGGCCTGCTGGCAGGCTTTGGTATGGTAGATATGGTCGATGACCACATCGCAGTCGGCCAGCACGGCGTCGATGTCGCCGCTGCCGCACTCGTCGTGGGCGCAGAGGTTGCGCTTATTGTCGCCCCCCACAGGGCAGAGGCTCTCCCAGTTGTCTTCCGGATGGACGAGGATGGGGTTATCCTTGGCGGTGTGGTAGTCCAGCACAGGTTCCAGCACCTCATACTCGACCTTTATCATTTTCAGCGCCTTATCGACGCATTTATCGTCTTTGCCTGCCACGATGGCCACCACGTCGCCCACAAAGCGGACGTGGCGGTCGATGAGAAGGCGGTCATAGGGGCTGGCCTCGGGGTAAGTCTGGCCGGCCTGAGTGTAGCGGCGGGCATCCTGCGGCACGTCCTCCCAGGTGAAGATGGCCTCAATGCCCGGCACCTTCTTCGCCACAGCGGTATCGATGCTCTTCACGATGGCGTTGGCGTGGGGAGAGCGCAGGAGCTTCACGATGAGGCAGTCGGCGGGGACGAGGTCGTCCATATAGACGGGCTGGCCCGTCACCAGCTGCATGGCATCCTTCTTGCGGAAGGGTTTGTTGACTGTGTTCATTCTGCCGCCTCCTTTTTCGCCTTTTTCCACGCGAGGAAGTTCTGGATGCCCCGCAGCTGACCCTCATAACCAGAGCAGCGGCAGAGATTGCCGGAAAGATACTCTTTTATTTCCTCGTCGGCAGGGTACTCCTTTTCCCGGAAGAGGGCGAGGGCGTTCATGATGAAGCCCGGGTTGCAGAAGCCGCACTGCTCTGCGCCCTGATCCGCGATGAAAGCCCCGAACTCGGCGGCTTCGTCCTGCAGACCCTCCAGCGTGGTCACTTTATGGCCATCCGCGCGGGCCGCGAGAACGGAGCAGGACAGCACCGGCTTGTCGTCGAGAAAGACCGTGCAGAGGCCGCAGTTGGAGGTCTCACAGCCCCGCTTGACGCTCAGACAGCCGTGGCTGCGCACGAAGTCGATGAGCAGGGTGTCGGGGGCCACGTCGGCGGTAAGCTTTTTATCGTTCAATGTAAGTGTTATCTGCATGGTGTCCTCCTCAGCCTTCCAGACGACCGACGGCGCGTTTCGTCAGCACGCCGGCCAGATGGCGGCGGTATTCGGCGCCGCCGCGAAGATTGCTTTCGGTCTTGATGCCGGCCTTTACCTCGGCGGCAAAGCGGGCAGCAAATTCCTCGGCGGTCTCCCCCGCCTCAGGCGCTGCGGTGTAGAGCACGGCCTTGCCCGGACGCGCACCGATGGCGGCGCGGATGCTGCCGTCCGCCAATTTTGCGGCAGCGCAGGTCAGCACCGGGAAGTCCGTCTGGCTGTTGCGCACCGACTGGTAGACAACGCGGGCGTTTTCCTTCGGCACGAGGACACGCACGAGGATGTCCCGGTCGTAGGGGCGCTGGGCGTACTCAGCAAGCGGCACGACGCCGCCCTTATAAAGCTCCACGGAAGCGTTCAGCGCGAGGAACATGGTGAGCACGTCGGAGAAACCGAAGCGGCTGTAAATGCTGCCGCCCACGGTGGCGAGGTTGCGCAGCTGGACGCCCACGATGTGGCGCACCGACTCCCGCACGGCACCGTCCGTATAGGCGGCGAGGCCGGGGTGCAGCTCGAGCTGGCGCAGCGTCACCATCGCTCCGATGGAAAAGCCCTCGTCCGTCTCCTCGATGGTGTCGAGGCCGAGGCCCGACAGGTCGATGGCCGTGCCGACATTGATATTCTCCATCTTGAGCCATATCATGCCGCCGAGGACACGGTTGGGGCGCTTCTGGTTGAGCCGCCAAGCCTCCTCGAGGCTTTCAGCCCGCTTGTATTCCCGAATGGTCATCATATGCAGTATCCTCTCTTTTTCCTGTGACCTTTTTCTTTTATTTTATCACAAAATCCGCTATAATACTATCGTCAGAAAGCATCAATTCGGCAACGAACGACAGCGGAAATTTCGGGAGGTCTGCGGGATGGAGCACACGGAAAACACGGCGGTGGGCTGCGTCATCATGGCGTCGGGGCGGGCGGTTCGGTTCGGCTCCAATAAGCTGCTGGCCGACTTCGGCGGCGCGCCCCTCATCGCCCGGGCGCTGGACGCAGCAGAGACGCCCGCCCTCGCGGCCCGGGTGGTGGTGACCCGCTCGCCGGAAGTGGCTGAACTCGCTTGTAAGGCGGGCGTGAAAGCCATCCTTCACAGACTGCCGGGCCGGAACGACACGGTGCGCCTCGGCCTCGAAGCGCTGCTTTCGGAGCTGCCCGGCCTTGCGGGATGCATCTTCCTGCCCGGAGATCAGCCGCTCTTGCGGAAAGAAAGCCTCGATGCGATGGTGTGCGATCTCTCGGCGCTGGACGAAAAAGAACGGGCCATCCTCCGGCTGGGCTTTCGTGCCGAGGACGGCACGGAGCGGCTGGGAAGTCCCGTTCTGTTCGGAAGCAGTTATTTCGGCGCCCTGTGCTCCCTGCCCGAGGGCAAGGGCGGCGGCGTGGTCATCCGCCGGCATCCGGAGTCTGTGCGGGCGGTATATGCGGCACAGCAGGAAGAGCTGGAGGATGCAGATACCGTAGAAGAGCTGGAGCGACTGCGAAGACTTTTGTAAATACTTTCCCACAAAAAAGCCGCCCCGGCAGCAGCTGCAAGCTGCACGCCGGGGCGGCGTATTACAATGACTGGAGTACCCTTGCTCAGACTTCCGTGTTGAAGTAGCGCTTCAGCAGGCCCTCGAAGCCGCGGCCATGACGGGCCTCATCCTTTGCCATCTCGTGGACGGTGTCGTGGATAGCGTCGAGGTTCAGAGCCTTAGCCTTCTTGGCCAGGTCCATCTTGCCGGAGCAGGCGCCGCACTCGGCCTCTGCACGCATCATCAGGTTCTTCTTGGTGCTGTCGGTGACGACCTCGCCCAGCAGCTCGGCGAAACGGGAAGCATGGTCTGCCTCCTCGTAGGCATAGCGCTTGTAAGCCTCGGCGATCTCGGGGTAGCCCTCACGCTCGGCCACACGGGCCATTGCCAGATACATGCCGACCTCGCTGCACTCGCCCTCGAAGTTGGCGCGCAGACCATCGACGATCTCCTGAGGAACGCCCTCAGCCTTGCCGATGCCCACAACGTGCTCGGTGACGTAGGTGTTGCCGGTCTTCTCGACGAATGCGGAAGCGGGAGCCTTGCAGACGGGGCACTGCTCGGGGATGGTGCCTTCAGCGATGTAGCCACAGACGGTGCAAACGTACTTCTTCATAAGATTTATCCTCCATTTGGTTTGTTGTTTTTTTAGGGGTCTGCTCTGGTACAGCAGATCTTGTTCCTGACTCTATTATAGCCAATGATTCCTGGTTAGTCAAGACTGATTTTAAGAATTATTCTCATTTATTTGAAGCCTTGCACATTGCCCAAAGAACATTTCAAAAAGCTGTCACTTCTGCCGAAGAAGGGGCTTCCCTGTCCAGGTCAGACCTGCAGATTGCCGCTGGAAGGAGCACCGGCACCATCGGCGGAGTCGAACTCGTAATCGTTGCCGGGGAGGATGGCGTTGAGCAGGATGCCCACGATAGCAGCGATGGCCAGACCGGACAGGTTGATGGACACACCGGCGACCGCGAAGGTCAGGCCGCCCACCGAGTTGAAGCCCAGAGCAGACACCAGAATGACAGCGGCGATGATGAGGTTGCGGCTGTTGGTGAAGTCCACCCGGTTCTCGACCACGTTGCGGACACCGATGGCGGAGATCATGCCGTAGAGAACGAAGCTGATACCGCCGATGATGCCGGTGGGGATGGTGTTGATGACGGCCTCAAACTTGGGGCTGAAGCTCAGGATGATGGCCAGCACAGCGGCGATGCGGATGACGAGGGGGTCGTAAATTTTGCTCAGAGCGAGGACGCCGGTGTTCTCGCCGTAGGTGGTGTTGGCCGGGCCGCCCAGCAGACCAGCCAGCGTCGTGGCGAGGCCGTCGCCCAGCAGGGTGCGGTTCAGGC
>OHFA01001225.1_pt1 | contig 10319 bp, 5 predicted proteins | sample 1567501 | NCBI WGS metagenome assembly OHFA01 (sample SAMEA3879593, study PRJEB24766) | human gut metagenome | biome: human-associated habitat; feature: feces | place: USA | collected 1985/1987 | reverse complement strand
CATTATTCGCAAACGCTCCTCCGGGAAAGGAGAGTGAAGACTCACGGCCAAATGGCATCGGCTCTCATCGAGAAAACGACGTATGCCGTTCAAATGGCCTATCGTAGACACGGTGATTCGCTTCGGACTCCATGCAAAACCCCATTCCGATGTAAGAACAGACAGAGCCCTCATCACCTCGTCGAGATTATCAAACGGTTCCCCCATACCCATAAATACCAGATTCGTCAGTTTATCGCTATACTCCACCGAAAGAATCTGATTAATTATTTCGGCAGAAGACAAGCTACGCTTAAAACCCTGTTTTCCGGTCATGCAAAAACTACAATTCATCTTGCAGCCCACCTGCGACGACACACACAAAGTAGACCTGTCGCGATCGGGAATATAAACCGTTTCCACAAAATCATCGCCTCCTACCCGAAAAAGATATTTTATCGTTCCATCGGTAGAACGAAGAGACTGAACCGGAGCCTCCCGGCCTATATCATAGCGCTGCGACAATAACTCCCGATGCTTCAACGAAAGGTTCGACATGCCCGCAATATGATCTATACGCTTTTCATAAAGCCACGAAGCTATCTGTTTCGCCGCGAAACGAGGCAGTCCGTTCTCCTCGGCTACCGTCTGTAACTCCTCTAACGTTTTTCCCAACAAATGTTCCTTTTCCATGACTATCGAGAGATTCTACAACACAAATGCAAAGTGCGTGTATCGAGCCGACAGCCACGATATACGCACTCTGTGTTTATCAAAAAATCCGTTTATTAGAAGAAACGAATCATCGTATTTTCTATTTCCGCTTTATCCCGAAGAACTTCCATCAAGCGACTATTGATGAGATAGCCGTAATTCTGCTGAATCTTCTGAGTTTCTGTCTGGGCATCGAACGGTTGTTCCGAAACGGTTTTGTCCGTAACCGTAAACACATACACCCCTCTCGATCCCTTCACTGGACCTACGAGCTTTCCATTCTCCGAAACGGGAGCCAAACCGCTCAACACCGGTTCGTAACCGACACCTGCGATAGACGGGGAAGAGAAAGACACGAACTTGGCGCTATCCACTTGTGCCTTCATAGCCTCGGCATATCCGGCCAAAGAACGTACTCCTTCCTGAATTCGTGCACCTCCCGAGTCATTCAATCCGATGATGGGTGCTCCCATCTGCATGGCCATGTCCATCACTTTACAAATTTTCTTAGCATGCGTTTCCGAAAGAGCTCCTCCAAATACGGTGAAATCCTGTGCGAATACATAAACCAGGCGCTTGCCAATCATACCATATCCCGTCACCACCCCGTCTCCGGCGAATTTCTGCTTTTCCATACCGAAATCGGTACACCGATGGGTTACCAACTTATCCAGTTCGATAAACGAACCTTTCTCCAATAATAAATCGATGCGTTCACGGGCGGTCAGCTTGCCCACAGAATGTTGTTTTTCAATGCGAGCGTCTCCGCCGCCTTTTTCTGCTTTCCTGTTCAGTACTTCCAGGTTGCTAATAAGCTCTTTCATAGGCTGTAATTATTAAAGTTGTATGTGTGTGTAAAAATAAACAGTAATAAATGAAATCATTGTCATATTGATTACACAAAGGTACTTTTATATAATGAACGCATCATGCGTGGAAATTGTTAGCATTTATGCCTTAAAACATCTTTATCCATTTATTTAGGGAGCTTTTTTTGCAGGTTGCGACAACAAACTTCCCCGCTTTTCTGTTTATCGCTTATCATTTTTAATAAAACCTATACCCTAACAAAATGAGAACAATTAAAATCTTATTAGCAGCCGGTTTCCTGCTCGTGTTCGGTACAAGTATTCATGCACAGGTACAACGGAATGAAACCTATCTACCCAAATTTGCCATCAAGACCAATGCTCTCTATTGGGCCACTTCTACGCCCAATTTAGGAATCGAAGTGGGATTGGCAAAGAAACTGACTCTCGACATATCCGGTAACTACAATCCGTGGAAGTTTGGTGACGACCGTCAAATCAAACATTGGCTCGTTCAGCCGGAATTACGCTATTGGCTCTGCGAACGTTTCAACGGAAGTTTCTTCGGTTTGCACGGACATTACGGAGAAATGAATGTCAGCAATCTGAATATATTCGGAATGGGACATGACCGTTACGACGGCAATCTGTACGGAGCCGGTATTTCCTACGGATATCAATGGATCATAAGCAAACGATGGAGTATGGAAGCTACCATCGGAGTGGGATACGCCCGTCTGGAATATGATAAGTATGCTCGTGGTGACGGAGGTGAAAAGTTGGGACATAACACCCGCAATTATTTCGGTCCGACCAAAATCGGTCTTAGTTTCATTTATGTCATCAAATAATCGAACTCTCTAAAACTTACAATGATGAAAAGAAAACTTATTTATCTATTTATAGCTTTTGCAGCCGCCATCCTACCGGCTCATGCACAAAAATTCCTGAACGATGCGCTCACTCTCTCGAACGTATCTTTATGGCAACAAGGTAACTCTCTTTATGTCGGCATGACCTTCGACATGAAGAATCTGACAATAGGTTCCGCCCGAAGTTTAAGCCTTATTCCCCTGCTGACGGACGGACAGCATAATATACCCTTGCAAGAAATCATCGTCAATGGTAAAAGACGCGAAAAAGCATATATCCGTAGTCTGGCAATCACTAAGCAAGAACCTACCGCCATTATCGTTCCTTATAATAAAAGGGAAACTTTTAATTATACGCAGGTGATTCCTTACAAACCCTGGATGGCTAATGCCAGTTTACAACTTGTAGAGAATCTATGCGGATGCGGCAATTATCAGGAAATGAATGCACAGGAACTGATTACCAATGATGTATCTACCGAAGCCAAACGTTTAAGTGCCATGTCTCCTATCATTGCCTATATTCAGCCAACCGTAGAAGTGGTCAAAAACCGTAGCGAACAATATGAAGCTCATCTGGATTTTCCGGTCAACAAATCGGTGATCCTTACCGACTTCATGAACAATCATGCTGAATTGGTGAATATCCATGCCATGTTTGACAAAATACAGAATGACCGGAACCTGACTGTAAAAGGTATCAGTATCGAAGGTTTCGCCTCGCCGGAAGGACCTCTTGCCTTCAATGAACAGCTTTCCAAAAAACGTGCGGAAGCTTTGAAGGATTACCTGGTTAAGAACGAAAAAGTGTCTTCCAAACTATATAAAGTGACTTTTGGTGGTGAGAACTGGGATGGATTGGTAAAAGCACTCCAATCTTCTTCGATGAAGGAGAAGGAAACATTCCTGAACATCATCAAAAATACGACTGACGATGCCAAACGTAAACAGGAAATCATGCGCGTAGGTGGAGGAGCTCCTTACCGTACCATGTTGAAAGAGATTTATCCGGGACTGCGTAAAGTGAATTGCAAAATTGACTACACCGTTGTCAATTTCGATGTTGAACAAGGCCGCATCATTATCCGGGAAAATCCGAAATATCTTAGTCTGAACGAAATGTATCAGGTAGCTAACAGTTATCCGAAAGGTAGCAAGGATTTTGTTAATGTATTTGATATCGCTGTACGCATGTATCCTACTGACGCCGTAGCCAACCTGAACGCAGGAGCTGTCGCATTATCACAAAAAGATTTGAATGCAGCAGTGAAGTTTATGGAGAAAGCCGACCACAATACCGCCGAATTCATAAACAATACCGGAGTCTACAATTTCCTTAACGGAGACATTAACCGTGCCATGGCCGCATTCGAGCAGGCAGCAAAGCTAGGTAACGAAGCTGCCCTTGCCAACTTAAAACAATTACAACAAGTTTTAAGTGTGAAGATGAAATAAACAGAAAAATCTATTTATTCAACCGACCAAAGTGGGGCGTTCGTTTGTTATATCAATAATAAACGACGTTCCACTTTTTAAATCTGATAATTATGACCTTGATCCTTGCTGTTATTCCAGTGTTACTGTTGATTATACTGATGGCATTTTTTAAAATGTCAGGTGATAAAAGTAGTATCATTTCTCTGATTGTAACGATGCTGATTGCTCTTTTCGGCTTTGCTTTCTCGGTAGACAATCTGTTTTACTCCTTTTTATATGGAGCATTAAAAGCTGTCTCTCCTATCTTAATCATTATTTTGATGGCTATTTTCAGTTATAATGTATTGCTGAAAACTGAAAAGATGGAGATTATCAAACAGCAATTCGCATCTATTTCTACCGATAAAAGTATTCAGGTGTTATTACTGACTTGGGGATTTGGAGGTCTATTGGAAGCTATGGCCGGCTTCGGAACAGCAGTAGCTATTCCGGCGGCAATTCTTATCAGTCTAGGATTCAAGCCTATCTTTTCGGCAACGGTGAGTCTGATTGCCAATAGTGTAGCCACTGCTTTCGGAGCAATCGGAACTCCGGTATTAGTATTGGCCAAAGAAACGAATTTGGACGTATTGCATCTTAGTACGAATGTCGTATTGCAATTATCCGTTTTAATGTTCCTGATTCCGCTGGTTCTACTTTTCCTTACTGATTCCAAACTTAAGTCGCTCCCGAAAAATATATTCCTGGCTTTATTGGTAGGCGGAGTCTCTTTAGCCAGCCAATATGTGGCAGCAAAATATATGGGTGCTGAATCTCCGGCCATAATCGGCAGTATTCTTTCTATTATCGTAATCGTTATTTATGGAAAACTTACTGCATCCAAAGAAGAGAAAGCACGAAAAAGCCATCTGAAAACGAAAGATATATTAAATGCATGGAGCATTTATTTACTGATTCTGTTTCTGATTATCTTAACCAGTCCCCTCTTTCCGGGATTACGTCATACATTAGAGAATAACTGGATTACGAGAATCAGCCTTCCTATCAATGCGTCCACCGTCAATTATACTATTTCCTGGCTGACCCATGCCGGAGTATTGCTTTTCATCGGTACTTTTATCGGTGGATTGATTCAGGGGGCTAAAGTAAAAGATCTGTTCATCGTTCTTTGGAATACCGTGAAGCAGTTGAAGAAAACATTCATTACGGTTATCTGCCTCGTGGGGTTATCTACTATTATGGATAGTTCCGGAATGATCGCTGTGATTGCCACAGCACTGGCTACGGCTACCGGAAGTTTGTATCCGTTATTTGCTCCGGTTATCGGTTGTCTGGGAACATTTATCACCGGAAGCGATACGTCTTCCAACATCCTTTTCGGAAAGTTGCAAGCAAGTGTGGCAGGACAGATTCATGTTAGTCCGGATTGGCTATCTGCGGCAAATACAGTAGGTGCCACAGGTGGTAAGATTATCTCTCCACAAAGTATTGCCATTGCTACTTCTGCGGGAAACCAACAGGGAAAAGAAGGGGAAATACTGAAAGCGGCCATTCCTTATGCGTTAGTGTATGTGGCGATTGCCGGAATTGTTGTTTATATTTTCAGTTAACAAACCAAAAGTGCATAAAGAATAAATAGAGATATGAAGCAAAAGCCATTTATCCCTTCACCCCTTCACCTTTCCCTGTTCATCGGTGTTTGCGGGTGAAGGACAGCCCTTCACCAAGAGTTCACTCCCCTATTTCATTATAGCAAATCGGAATATGCTTATAGCTAAATGCAGTATGCTCATAGCATTTATTTTTCTTCCTGATAGTTGAAACAAACATTGGGATATTTATTTTAAATACGCTAAATGATTGAAACAAACTCTTTGATTTTTGTAAAGCATCGCTTTAAGTAGGCTAAAGCTATGCTTTGCATACTCTAAAGCATAGCTTTATATTCACCAAACAAGTACACAAGGAAAGGGCGGGTGAATCAGCTATCCTTCACCTTGTATATACCTATTCATCAGCCTTTACAACAAAAGATGAAGGGGACAACATCATACCTTTTTTTGTATATCAGTAAATGAGTAAGGATATTCTGTATTCATCGTATTCATATATTCGACACTGAATTTTAAATATTGCACTTTTGCCTCATTTACCATATTCATTTTTGTCAGAGACTGAATTGCATAACAAAGAGCCTCATCATTTATAGGATCAATATAAAATAAACTCTCACAAAGTGCAACAACTATCTTATACGCTTCTTTTTTAAAACAATTTTCGATCTCAATCAATAATACCGGTTCTAATTTTTGCTCAAGATTTCCTTTGAAAGAATCGAACTCTGGCATATCAATTGACCGAAGAAACTTCCCGCGAGATACAATTCCAATTAGTTCTGTCGCATTTCCTCCAGTATTATTTATCATCAAAAGTTTGACGCAAGCAAGGTAATCACAATAAAATTCATCCGTGTATTCAATCCTGAACAAACCTTTATCATATACAAGTTCAATTCCATCAATTTCTTTTAAGATTCCTCTTACATGATTAATGGCAACCCCACGTGAATTTTTCACCTTATCTTCAGATTTACCGGGCCAAAACAATTCACTTAGCCTTTGTGATGAGATACCTCCTTTAGGGCTATATTGAAGAATTGATAAGAATACCTGTTTTAATTTGGTACTAAACATATAGGTTATATCCTTATTCTGTCTGTCACGTACCATAAACTCCCCAAACAAATAAACGCTATTAGCTTTTACTGAATTTTGTTCCAAAGAAGTAGAACATTTTACATTTACTGGATTTATAACAGTTTTTTTATCATTTGCTCCTTGTTTCTCATGGGAACGACGTCTGATAAAAAAGATCAAAGCAGATATAATTACTATAACTAATAATATAAGTAATGCTATCAATATTTGGAAAGTAAATTCACTATTTCTACTGTGAGGTTTGTATGCACTCAATGACGCATGACTTATCGGAGGAAAAGCCAATGAATACACACCTACACTGGAAGATATATCATCGTCGTCAAATTCCTGAACCACCGCAAAGAGTTTATTGAGTTTGTCACTATAATACAAATTAGCTTTCGTTTTTATCTTTTCGGAACGTATAGGTATAGAGTCACCTAATATTTGAAAAGCTCCGTCTTTGAATGCAAAACGATATAATTTGAGATAAGTATTAGAACAATGTTCCGGATAACAAAGCGTATAAAAATAAGAATCATCCTGAATAACCATTTCTCTTACAGGAACTATGTTTTCTCTATTCCATGGTATTTCCCACAGCTTGGAAACCGTGTTATTGTTCAAGTCTACTTTATGTAAATCATAAAAATATTGACGTCCCACTATTTGTTCGCCTGATTCATTACCCATACCTCCATATATATAGAGAGAATTGTCATCCTTACGGTATCCCATTGATGAAAAATAGCGTGGTTCTATCCGGTCTCCTTTCAAAACTACCGAGTCCAGTCTGTTTTTGTTATAATTATACACATACAGTTCTTTACTATAGTATATGTCTCCAAAACCGCCAAATATGAAATGCCGTTCATTCTCCCGATCATAAGCAACACTATGGTGATGAAGTTGCATGGGTAAGTTTTCATTGCTCACTACAGTCCATTCTTTCGCTCGCAAATCCAAAGTTGCAACTGTCGGTCCGCCAGCATCATCTACATGAACTTCATATACATAAAGTTTATTAGCTTCACTATTCCAAAAATTTGTTCCCAGAAAAATATCGATAGGACATTTATTTGCAAAACTACTATATATTACATCACCCGAGTACAAATTATAGGTAATAAGAGTATCTTTATTAAATATGTAGATATTATCCGTAAGATCATCAAAATTATAGCCTGCTACACTAGAAGATGTAAACTTATACTTCTGTGCCCAATTATAAGACTCATTTATAAGCCATTTCGGATTACTAACTTGTCCGAATACTTTTCCCTCAATAGAGTGAACCTCCTCTCCTTCACTTTCATCTAAAGGAAAATTGTACTGTTGTTTATCATCAAAAATTACAAGTTGTCTTATTGAGAAAACTGGCACATCAATCATATAATCACTCTTTCCAAAATATATGTCTGGAGTCCATTTAGAAGGTAACTCAAGGTTGTGTACAAAAAAATTTTGTTGTTTGATTGCAAGACATAAAGAATCTTTTTGTAAATCAAATTTTATTGATACTTGAAACCAACGAGATGCTACTAAATCCTTAGTCTCAAATTTGGCAGCAATGAGACTATTCTTTCCTTCTTCGTTTAATTTAAACACAGAGAATATACCATCGTTATAATAAGATAAATTATATATCTTATTATTTTCATTCTTTATCCTAACGATATAACCTAAACGAGAAGGACGCGTTAATGACATTTCAAAACTTATATTAAACTTATCCGAAAACTGAATAGGCGTATCATTAAAAACATTATAGGATGTACGCTCATCAATGGGATAATCATTCCCTTTAAATTCTAATCCTTGCCCGTATAAGGTCGATGATAAGAAAAATATACTTATTATAGCTATGATATGGCAAGATGACAACTTCATAATATTTTATTTGTGTGTTTCTAATCAAAGAATTGAATGCAAATTTAAAATAAAATATCAAATTGCAATAAGCTTAACACCTTTAATATTCATTTTTTTTTCAAAATTATTCTCCAAGAAGAAATAATCATAACTAGTATCTCTCCTATTTTTAAATAAACCACTATTAAAGAAGCGCTTAGTTCCACAGAGATATATCCAGGTATCATATTTATAGAAAAAAAGCTTCTGTATATGTTTACATTAATAAAAAACAATGAACTCTCAACATTATTGATATATCAAAATATTGACTTTAAATGGCAAAGATTAATGTATTTCCTAGATAAATAACCGCTTTTTAACCTATAAATTAACCGTCATGCTCTTTTTTTGCTAAAAATTATACAACGAATTATAATGCATATAAAAATCAAAAAAAGAAAAACACATTTGACAATTCCGGTAAACTTACAATACATAGATATTTAATTATGAAAAACAAAAAACTTTATTTTGAATTGCGTATGAAACTAATGAAAAACTTACGAACGTTTACGTTCTTTATGTTAGCGGGAGCTATCGCTTTCACAACTAGTTCGTGTAGCGATGACGATGATTCGACCAAGTCCGACTATGGCACTGTAACAGGTATGGTAACTGACGAAAACAACACATCTATCAGTGGTGTTGCAGTTACTATTTCTGATGTCGAAGGTTCTACAGCTACTGGTGCCGATGGAAAGTACTCTTTCTCCAATGTACCTATGGATAAACGTACCATTACATTTACCAAAAAAAATTATCTGACTACCAGCGCAACTGTTTTAGCCGGCAAGTTCGATGCTAATAAAGTAGCATCTATAAGTATTCAGATGCTAAGTGCAGCAGCAAAGGTTATGGGTACTGTAACTGATGCTAAGAACAACAATGCTCCTCTTGCAGGGGTAACAGTAAAACTGGGGTCATTGACTACAACTACCGACAATGATGGTACATACTTATTTGAAAGTCTCATTATTGATGATTATTCTATTACATTTAGTAAAACCGGTTATGTAGCAGTTTCAAGGGATATCAAGAAAGCCCAGTTTATAGATAAGATAGCCACTCTCGATATTCGCTTGGGTGGAGTAGAAGTATTGCCAGGTTTAACAGCTGATGATTTGAAAGAGGCTGATAAATGGCTTTATAATGAATACAGAGGCGGAAAAAATGCCGATAGCTATCCTCATTGGGATTGGTCAACCGATTATATGTGTACTTTGAGTTTCTGGGGCAATATGGAAGAACAGCCTGAAGGAACCACTCTAAGAATTAGAAATACGGGGGATGAACAAAAAAATCCGGCCAATCTGGATGTATTTGATTCTTATACTTATGGCAGCAAGAAGATTACGGAAGACAACAAGATATTGTCATTAAGAATCCGTACTCATGGTGCAGATGACAAGGCTCCAGCGTATTTTGGAGTACAAGTAGTAGATCTTTCTACTGCAGAACCTGTAGCTGTGAAAGTGGGAGAAACCAAAACCTGTGGTTCGCAAAGTTATACTGATTATGATTTCGACTTAAGCGACTATGTTGGAAAAGAAGTTCTCACCACTTTTGACCTGCGTATGACTGCACCAAACAGAGAACCTGTTATGAACACTGCCGAACTTCATACAATCGAACATCTGGCCGCAACCTATTTAAGAAATAATGATGAGTGGAAAGAAAAAGTTATTTACTTTGGACCAATGGGCTGCCGTACTGGATGTTATTTAATTCTTGCAGGCGATTACGAATCCAAAGATGTCGTAGGACTTGTACGCGACACTTTTTCATTTATCGCTGATTACGAGGGAGAAATTCCGGGCGCCGCTGCAAGAGACTGTGGCAATTATCTTGACCAGAACCTTCCAATGGCAAAATATCTTGCGAAAAAATATTTAAAC
>OHFA01001218.1_pt1 | contig 10382 bp, 10 predicted proteins | sample 1567501 | NCBI WGS metagenome assembly OHFA01 (sample SAMEA3879593, study PRJEB24766) | human gut metagenome | biome: human-associated habitat; feature: feces | place: USA | collected 1985/1987 | reverse complement strand
CGATTCCATGTTCTTTTAGAAACTGATTTGCCTGACTGAAATGTCTGCATCCAAAAAAACCTCTGTATGCAGAAAGTGGGCTTGGATGTGGCGCTTTTAAAATCAGATGCTTCGGATTTGTCAGCATCGGTATCTTGCTCTGTGCCGGTCTTCCCCACAACATATATACGATTGGCCGGTCCTGTGCATTGACTGCCTGTATGATTGCATCCGTAAACTGCTCCCAGCCTCTTCCCTGATGGGAATTCGCCTGATGTGCACGGACAGTCAGCACCGTGTTTAAAAGCAGTACGCCCTGATCCGCCCATTTTTTTAAATATCCGTTGTTCGGAATATAGCATCCCAGATCATCCTGAAGCTCTTTGTAAATATTCTGCAGAGATGGCGGGATCTCCTTCTGTGATGGTAGTACGGAAAAGCTCAGACCATGTGCCTGATTCTCATTGTGATACGGATCCTGTCCTAAGATCAGTACTTTTACCTCGCTAAGTGGTGTAAAATGCATCGCATTGAAGATATCATCTGCCGGCGGATAAATGACCGCCCTGCTGTATTCTTCTTTTACAAATTGAAATAGTTCCCTGTAATATGGCTTTTTAAACTCTCCCTGAATTGCCGGGAGCCAGTCATTCATAATCATTGCCATGATATTTACCCTCTTATTATCTTCTGACAGAGACACCGCGTTCTGCCAGATAATCTTTCAGATCACAGATCTCAAGTTCTTTGTAATGGAATAAAGAAGCAGCAAGCGCTGCATCCGCTTTTCCCTCCGTCAGCGCATCGTAAAAATGCTCTTTCGTCCCCGCTCCACCGGAAGCGATCACCGGAATAGAAACATTTTCTGCGATCATACGGGTCAGTTCAAGATCATAACCTGCCTTGGTTCCATCACAATCCATACTGGTCAGAAGAATTTCTCCTGCGCCAAGCCGGTCCGCTTTCATTGCCCATTCCACAGCATCAATTCCGACATCAATACGTCCACCGTTCTTGTAAATATTCCAGCCCGAACCGTCTGCACGCTTTCTTGCATCGATCGCTACCACCACACACTGGCTGCCAAACTTATCTGCCGCCTCACTGATGAGTTCCGGACGGTTGATTGCAGAAGAATTAATCGATATCTTGTCCGCACCCTCACGGAGTAATGCCTTGAAATCATCCACAGTACGGATACCGCCGCCTACAGTAAATGGAATAAACACTTTTTCTGCCACTTTGCGCACCATATCCACGACCGTCTCTCTGGCATCTGAGGTTGCTGTGATATCGAGAAATACCAGTTCATCTGCTCCTGCTGCATCATAGGCTTTGGCAATCTCCACCGGATCACCCGCATCGCGAAGCTGCACAAAATTTACGCCCTTTACCACACGTCCATTATTTACATCCAGGCAGGGAATAATTCTCTTTGTAAACATCTTATTTTCCCTCCTTCTCAGTATTGCCGTCTTTTCCCACAGCAGCAAAATTTTCAAGTATCTTCAGTCCCCATTTGCTGCTCTTTTCCGGATGGAACTGGCAGGCAAATACATTGTCCTTTTCTACGGAAGCATGAATACAGGTGCTGTATTCTGTAGTAGCCTTTACAATCTCAGGCTCCTCTGCCTGCAGATAATAGGAATGCACAAAATATACATAGGTCTGTTCCGGGATTCCCTGAAACAGTCTGCCATTATTCTGAAAATGCAGGGAATTCCATCCCATATGTGGAATCTTAAGCCCCGGCGCAGGCGGAATCTTAACAATTTTCCCTTTCAGGATTCCAAGGCCTTCCACCCCCGGTGTCTCCTCGCTGCTTTCAAAAAGGAGCTGAAGTCCCAGGCAGATTCCAAGAAATGGCGTCTTCTTCTCTACAATCTCATGGATCACAGGTACAAGTCCGTATGTATGAAGATTCTCCATCGCCTGTCCAAAGCTTCCCACGCCCGGCAGGATTACTTTATCCGCATTTAACAAAGTCTGCGGATCGCGGGTTACTGTTGTTTCTTCCCCAAGATAATGAAGTGCTTTTTCTACACTTTTAATATTTCCGGCATCATAGTCAATTATTGCAATCATGTTATCCTCCTGATGTCATTATCTGTTTTCCTCATTATGGTAATCCAAAGGTTTTCCGGATCACATGTCAGACCGGAATAAAATATCCGATCAAAACGCTCCAATACAGTATAACCCAAAAACAGACAGTTGCAAAGTGCTTTCTTTGCTTCTGTCTGTTTTTATTCCGGTCATACTACCGGTTACTGTTCACTCCGTTCACAATACCCGGATATCTTATCACTGCCTGCAATCCAGAGTGAACCAGAACTCCACGCCATTATCATAATTACATACCCCATATTTCTGGTTCATACTCTCAATGATTGCCTTAACAATTGAAAGTCCGATACCACTTCCGCCATATTCTCTTGTCCGGGCCTTATCTACTTTGTAGAATTTATTCCAGAGATTTGGGATATCCTCTTCCGGAATCGGAGTACCTGTATTAAATACGGTTACTTTCACACAGTCCTCTTCCTGAAGAACCTTAATTTCTACTTTTCGTTCTCCGTCCAGATGGTTCAGTGCATTGCTTGTGTAATTGGTCACAACCTCTTCAATCTTAAACTCATCCGCCCATACATATACAGGTTCTGTTTCTTCAAAAATCACAGTTGCTTCTTTCTGTTCGATCATAATATGCATGGAACCAAGTACACCCCTGATCAGAGATACAATGTCAAATCTTTCCATCACCGGGGCATCTTTACCGGATTCCAGCTGATTCAGCGTCAGCAGGTTTTTGACCAGCTTGTTCATCTTTGAAGCCTCATCCATAATAACTTCACAGTAAAATTCCCTGCTTTCCGGATCATCGGAAATATTTTCATTCAGCCCCTCTGCATATCCCTGGATCAATGCAATAGGAGTTTTCAGCTCATGAGAAACATTATCAAGAAATTCCTTACGCATCTCATCAATTTTAATCTTATCTTCTATGTCTTTCTGAAGCTTGTTATTAGCCGATTTCAACTCTGAGATCGTGCTTTCAAGTTTTCTGGACATTTTGTTAAAGTTATCGCCAAGTACATCAATCTCATTACCTGCCCTGCTTTGATATCTGGCATCAAAATCCAGATCAGACATCTTCTCTGATAATTTGGTCAGTTCACTGATTGGGCGGGTAATACGATTTGTCATCACAAGAATCACAATACCGCTGATCACAATTATGATTATTCCTACAATGAAGTAAAAACTGTTGGAAATAGATGCACTTTCCTCAATACTTTCCAGAGGAGAACGGATCAGGAAATAGTAACCATTATCAAATTGTCCCCAGCATTCCACATATTCCATGCCTGCAAAGCGGTCATGCACCTGCCACATGGTACAGGTATCTGTCTTTTTAAGCACACGACTGTGCTGCATATCCTGATCCAGATCATTAATATACCCAAACAGCTTACTGCGGAGCATTTTTGCCATATTATTCTCTCCCCAGTAATAATAACCGCTGTTTTCCTCATTTACTATGATCCAGGTAAGGTTATTTCTGGAACTGCTCCTCTCAATCTCATCCGAAATCTCATCTGTTGCCCCTTTTTTGTCCTCTTCTATATCTGTATCATACTGCAGGATGTCATCCAGATTCATCTGAGATAACACTTCTTTTGCCTCCTCCAGCACTTCTACTTTTTTGGATACATAATATTTTTCAAGAAAAAGACCATTGATCAGTGTAATGGTAAAGATTGAAAGCAGTAACAGACATATAAACACTACTGAAATCTGATGTTGCAGAGTATGAAATTTTTTATCTGTTTTTCCGGTTCCTGTCATTCGTCTACCTCAAACTTGTATCCCATACCCCATACAGTCTTTATATATTCACCTTTATCTCCCATTTTACTTCTGAGTTTCTTAACATGGGTATCAATCGTACGTGCATCTCCAAAGTAGTCATAATTCCATACAGAATTCAGGATCTTTTCTCTGGAAAGTGCGATTCCCTGATTCTCCAGAAAATATGTCAGAAGTTCAAATTCCTTAAAACTCAGTTCCATAGGCTTACCATCCACAGTAGCCAGATGTGCTGCTTTATCTATGACAATGCCGCCTGCTGAAATCACATCTTCCGGATTATTCTGACCTGTACGTCTCAGAATTGCCTCCACTCTTGCAACAAGGATTTTCGGACTGAATGGTTTAGAGATGTATTCATCTACCCCCAGATCAAATCCAAGAAGCTCATCTCTCTCATCACTTCTTGCAGTCAGCATAATAATCGGAACTTTTGAGTTCTTGCGAATCTCACGGCAAACTTCCCATCCATCCATCTTCGGCATCATGACATCCAGAATGATCAGTGCGATGTCCTTCTCCTCATAAAAGATATCCATGGCTTCTTCACCATTACCGGCTTCCAGTACCTGGAAATTCTTCTTTGTCAGGAAATCCTTTACCAGCTTTCTCATGCGGCTCTCATCGTCCACCACCAGGATTTTTAATGTATCCATTTGATCCCCTCCGTTTTTCTTCATTATTTTCCGAAACAGTTTTTACTTTTTATTTATACTGTTTTCCGAGTATTGTTAAAATCCACGACTGTTCAGCGCCTTTACAGCCACAGCGCAAAATCCGGGAAAATCGCCCTCAGCAACAGATTTTATCTTTCATATGGTTACTATAGCAGAGATTTATGTAAGATTTGTGAACATATGACAGAAAAATTATAAGTATTGCTGTCCACAACACCAAGCAGGCCCAAATATAAAAATCTTCTTGACAAATTCTGTTTTTATTTCTATACTGTTAATCAGTCGATATATCTTATATAATGAATGATATATCAATATTAAAAAGTGCTTTCGTCTCATCACCAGTGCTGTTTTATGAAAAAACAGTGTTGCAGACTCATTTTCAGGGCTTGTACTGGTTTCGACGGGGGCTTTGAAGTTGGGGAAGCCATCCGCAGACTCCCAGACTGCGTACCAACCGGGAAACTAAATATAAACGCAGACGAACAGTACGCGTTAGCAGCCTAATTGCTGCTCGTCAGCCCTGATGCACTCACACTTCAGGAATCTGACGTCAACCATGTGAGAAACCTTGCCGGGTAAGCTTTGCCCCGGTAGATGTATCATGAAGCTACTAAGGTTGTAAGCCTGTCGGTGGGCGTACATCCAAGGGAATGTTAAAACAGCGACTGTGATGGGAGATGCCTCAATGAATAGGCTTTCGGACGCGGGTTCAATTCCCGCCAGGTCCATAAAAAACATCCACAGGGTAATTCCCTGTGGATGTTTTTTATTCACCAAACTGTTGTGCGCATTCTTTCAGCATTTCGCGGATTGGCAGATGGTACGGACATCTGGTTTCACATTTGCCGCATTCTATACAGGCGGAAGCCTTCACCGCAAGAGAACTGTAACGGTTTCTTGCCCAGTCTCCCAGCCCGTAACGGTTAAGATAGCCTGCGAACAGGAACACACCCGAAATATCGATTCCCACACTGCATGGAGCACAGTAATTACATCTGCGGCAGAAATTTGTGCCAAGCTGATTCCGTACTGTCTGAACTTCCTCCAATTCTTTCTCGCTTAACGGGGAATCATCAAGACAGGCCTTTATATTCTCCTCGATTTCCTTCTCTTCCGCCATTCCCGGGATCACAATAGTAACGTTCTTATTCGAACAGACATAACGCAATGCCAGCGTTCCATTTTCAATTGCTCCACCGGCCAGAGGTTTCATATCAATAAAACCGATGTTTTTCTCCTCACATTTTGAGATCAGCTCTTCCCCCTGACTCTCTACAATATTATACGGAAACATAATAGTTTCCACCCAGTCAAGCTCCAGAGCCCGGGCAAAAACCTCCACAGAATGAGCGGTCAGACCAATATGTCCGATTTTTCCTGCTGTTCTTGCCTCCTGCAGTGCTTCAAGGGCACCACCGGCCGCCTGCACCTGATCAAGCTGTTCCATACTCGGATTATGCACCTGGTATAATTCAATATGATCTGTACGAAGATTAGAAAGACTCTTCTCAATATCTTCAGCCATGGCTTCCTTTGTACGTGCCATGGACTTTGTGGCAATTATAAATCTGTCCCTGATACCTTCCAGTGCATATCCCAGATATTCTTCACTGACCGTATATCCTCTGGCTGTATCAATATAATTTACTCCCCGGTCTGCCAGCTTATGCAGCAGTGTCTTTGTTCCTTCCGCATCAATTTTCTGGATCGGTATCCCGCCAAGGCCCATTCTGGAAACCCTGAGACCGGTTTTTCCAAGCGTTACATATTCCATATTTTTTCTCCTGTTTTCAATCAGAGATAAAAAACTGCCACCGGATCTTACCGATGGCAGTTTTTATCTCTTTATATCTGTCGATCAGACAAAACAAACAACTGGTTTCATCCTGATTATACTCGAGAAAGATATTCTCCTGTTCTTGTATCGATTTTCAGTTTGTCGCCCTGGTTAACGAACAGCGGAACCTGAACCTGTGCACCTGTTTCTACAGTAGCCGGTTTTGTGGCACCCTGTGCTGTATTTCCGGCAAATCCCGGCTCTGTCTCAGTAACTTCAAGTTCTACGAACAGAGGAGGCTCAATAGCAAATACATTTCCGTTGTGGGAACAGATCTTAACCATCTCGTTCTCTTTAACGAATTTAAGAGAATCTCCAACCTGATCTTTTGTAAGACCAACCTGATCGTATGTCTCTACGTTCATGAAGTAGTACAGATCACCATCATCATACAGATACTGCATATCTACACGCTCAATACGTGCAGCCGGGAATTTCTCTGTTGGACGGAAAGACTTCTCAAGAACTGATCCTGTAATAATGTTTTTGTATTTTGTTCTTACGAAAGCAGCACCCTTTCCTGGTTTTACGTGCTGGAATTCAACGATCTGACATACGTTTCCGTCAATTTCAAGTGTGATACCGTTTTTGAAATCACCTGCTGAAATCATAGTTATATTTCCTCCTTAATAGTACAGTTCAGCAATGCTGTGTCTTTTGACAACAACAGCCGTTCAAAGTGTGTGTCCCTCTCATGCTTTTCTCAGTTTTGTGACACACTCTTATTTAATTTTATAATATTCTGCTGTTTTTTTCAACTATTTTTTACACATGTTTTTAATTTTTCTTCAAGCTGACCAATCAGATCCTCAAATGGCTTGTCTCCTGTGATCATCTCAACATCTGCAAACTTTGTATAAACCGGATCGCGCTGTTTAAGAAGTTTTCTGATCTTATCTTCTTTGTCTTCTCCCTCGATCAGAGGATTGCTGCTGGAATTTTCCAGTCTCTTCTTCAACGTTGCATAAGATCCCTTCAAATATACTACAGTTCCCAGTTTTTTAATATATTTTGCATTCTGTTCCTGCATCGGAAGACCGGACCCCAGAGAAATGATCTTCTGTTCCGGATCATCGATCAGTGCTTTGATCACAGTTGTCTCAAGAGCTCTGTAAAATGGTTCTCCGAATCTGTCAAAGATTTCTTTCATTGTAAGGTTCATCTTCTTTGATACTACGCGGTCAACGTCTACAAAAGGAAGATTGAAATCTTTTGCCAGCCGTTTTCCTACTCTTGTCTTACCTGAACCCATAAATCCTATGATAACAATATGGTTCATGAATTCCCCTCCTCTTTGCGGTAAAAATATAGTACAATTCTTTCAAGATATCGTTTCAGTACGATCTGAATCTCTTCTTTCGGATTGAGTGGTTTCACCAGAATATTCCGGATTCCTGTGCGTTTCGCACCATATATATCAGTAAAGAGCTGATCTCCTATAAAAACTGTATTACTTCTGTCTGTCCCAAGAAGTTCCATTGCCCTGATATAATTTTTTGTTGAAGGCTTGTGTGCATTCTCGATAAACTGCGCTCCTATCGCATCATTAAAAGAAGAAACTCTCTCGTACTGGTTGTTTGACAGAAAACAGCATTTAAATCCAAGTTCCTTCAGATGTGCAAACAACGCACATGCTCTCTCATCTGCCGGTGCACCATGAGGTACCAGAGTATTATCTATATCAAACAGAAGTCCTCTGTATCCCTGCGCATACAGATCATCGAAGTTTATCACATAGGTCGAATCCAGATATTCATCCGGAAAAAAGCAATTAAACATCCGTAGTCATTTCCTTTATTTATATTTTTCTGAAAACAAGATCAGCGATAAGTGTCTGACAGTACGCTGTCCCCGAAATACTGAATCATTATGATCAGCGTTCATTAAGAGGAACATATACTGTCGGTTCCAGAACATTCTTATATGCCGGACGGATGATCTTATCTGCATTAATGAGCTCTTCCATACGGTGCGCACTCCATCCTACGATACGTGCAACTGCAAACATCGGTGTATATAATTCCAGTGGCAGATCCAGCATACTGTACACAAAACCGCTGTAAAAGTCTACATTGGCGCTTACACCTTTATAAATACGACGCTCTTCTGCAATTACTTCAGGTGCCAGACGTTCCACCATAGAATACAGGGCATAATCTTTCATTCTGCCTTTTTCCCTTGCCAGAGTTTCCACATATGCCTTGAAAACTTCAGCTCGCGGATCAGACACTGAATAAATCGCATGTCCCATTCCGTAGATAAGCCCCTTCTTGTCAAATGCCTTCTTATCAAGAAGATCACACAAATACTGACGGATGGCATCTTTGTCTTCCCAGTCAGACAAATGTTCTTTCATATCCTCAAACATCTGCGTCACTTTTACATTTGCTCCGCCATGTTTTGGTCCTTTTAAAGAAGCCATCGCTGCTGCCATTGTAGAATAAGTATCCGTTCCGGAGGAAGTGACAACGTGTGTAGTAAAGGTAGAGTTGTTACCACCACCGTGATCCATATGGAGCACAAGCGCCATATCCAGAATCTTCGCCTCCAGTTCCGTGTATTTACGATCCTCACGGAGCATCATCAATATATTTTCTGCTGTTGACAGCTTCGGTGATGGAGCATAAATGAACAGATCACCGCCCATACGGTAATTGTATGCGTGATAGGCATATACCATCATCATCGGGAACTGACTGATAAGGTTCAGACACTGACGAAGCACGTTCGGGATGCTTGTATCGTCTGCTTTCATATCATATGTATATAAATTCAATATTGAACGTGACAAGCTGTTCATCATATCACGGCTTGCCGCTTTCATAATGACATCTCTTACAAATGTCGGCGGTAATGTTCTTCTATTGGCAAGCGTCTGTTTGAATCTCTCTGCCTCTGCTTCATTCGGAAGCTCTCCAAAAAGAAGAAGATACGCAATCTCTTCAAATCCAAAATGTTCGTCTGCCAGAAATCCTCCGACCAGATCCTTAATGTTGTAGCCTCGATAGTAGAGATTACCTGCGCACGGAACCTCTTTTCCATCTACAACTTTGGTAGCACACACATCGGAAATGTTTGTCAAACCTGCAAGAACGCCTTTTCCGTTTAAATCACGAAGACCTCGCTTGACTTCATACTTGGCATACAGTTCTTTATCTATGGTTGTATTTTTCTCGCACAATTCAGCAAAATGTTCGATTTCCGGAGTGATCTCAAATAATACATACTTATTCTTCTTTGACATACACATCATCCTCTCTTTTTGTTGTTTTTATCTAGATTACATATCCCGCTCAAAAATATCATTGCTAAGGCTGGCAAATTCCTGAAGGCTTAACGCTTCTCCTCGCACGCTGGGACCTTTTCCCAGTTTTTCAATCGCCTCTGTAATGATTTCTTTCGAACAGGTTATTTTATCAGAATTGTTCAGACCATTCGCCAATGTTTTTCTCCTCTGGTTAAAAGATGCACGGATAATATCAAACATCAGCTTCTCGTCTTTTACCTCTACCGGTGGTTCTTTATGTCTGGTCAGTCGAATCACCGCAGATCCCACCTTCGGTCTCGGCATAAAACAATTAGGCGGTACATTTGCAACAATATATGGCTCCGCATAGTATTGAACTGCAAGAGACAGCGCCCCATAATCCTTACTTCCGGGTCCGGTCTGCATACGATCCGCCACTTCTTTTTGCACCATAACGGTAATACTTTCCACCGGCACATGATTTTCAAATAATCCCATAATGATAGGCGTCGTTATGTAATATGGAAGATTTGCAACTACTTTGATTGCCTTTCCTCCATTTTCTTCGTCCGCTAGTTTGCGAAGATCCAGCTTTAGCACATCCTCGTTGATGATCCTCACATTCTGGTATTCACTTAATGTATCTGATAGAATCGGAATCAGATTTTTGTCAATTTCAACTGCTATAACTTTTCCTGCTGCCTCTGCAAGATATTGGGTCATCGTACCGATTCCCGGTCCGATCTCAAGCACCATATCTTCTTTTGTA
>OHFA01001216.1_pt1 | contig 10399 bp, 9 predicted proteins | sample 1567501 | NCBI WGS metagenome assembly OHFA01 (sample SAMEA3879593, study PRJEB24766) | human gut metagenome | biome: human-associated habitat; feature: feces | place: USA | collected 1985/1987 | reverse complement strand
CGAGAGTAAGAGGGCAAATTTCTTTTTTATTTTCTACTTCACATAATTTCACATATTATCCTATTACATATCTTGGAATTGCGCATTATACAATTGCTTATAAAACCCATCTTGATGAATCAATTCATCATGTGTTCCTTTTTCAATCAGATGTCCATCCTTGATAACCAATATTAAATCAGCATTTCTAATTGTAGATAATCGATGTGCAATCACAAAACTTGTTCGTCCTTGCATAACATTATGCATAGCTTCTTGTAACATCTTTTCCAAACGTGTATCTACTGAAGAAGTAGCTTCATCTAATATCATAATTGGCGGATTTTTAAGAATTGCTCTAGCAATTGTTAAAAGTTGTTTCTCTCCTTGTGAAATATTATTTGCTTCTTCATTCACAATCATATCATAACCATCAGGTAAAGTTCTGATAAAATGATCAACATTGGCTTGTCTAGCTGCGGCAATGACTTCATCTTTTCTCGCATCTAAGCGACCATAACGAATGTTATCATAGATACTTCCATGAAATAACCAAGTATCTTGTAAAACCATTCCAAAAATAGAGCGTAATTGTTCTCTTGGCATATTTCTAATATCTACGCCATCTATCTTGATACTTCCTGATGTTGTATCATAAAAACGCATTAACAAACTAATTAAAGTTGTTTTCCCTGAACCCGTTGGTCCAACAACTGCAACCATTTGTCCACTTTTGATATCTACATCAATATCATGTAAAACTTCTTCGTCATGATATCCAAAACAAATATGCTCTAATTCTACATGACCTTCAACATGATCTAGAACTTGAACATTTTCAATCAATGGTTCTTCATCTTCATTCAAAACTTCAAAAATACGATGAGCAGCAGCAAAGGCCGATTGAATTTGAGAAGATAAATTACTCACTTGTGATATAGGATCATTAACTTGCCAAATATAACGAACAAAAGCTTGTAATTCCCCTATCAATAATTTTCCTTGCATAGCAAATAAACTTCCTAAAAAACCAATTGTACCAATAATAATATAAGTCACTAAAGAAATACAAGGAGAAATGATTGATGACATAAATTGAGCTTGAAATGCATTTTGACATAAATTTTCATTAATATCTTTAAATTTATCAATTGATTGTTGTTGCTTATTAAAAAGCAAGATTTCATTATAGCCGGTATACATTTCTGTAATAGCTCCATTTAATTTTCCTAAAGCATCTTGTTGAGCTTGGAACTTTCGTTGTGAACGTTTGACAATAACTTTCGTTATGAATAAAGCTGCTGGAATAATCAAAAGAACAACGAAAGTCATGAAAACATTGATATTAAACATCATAATAATGGCTAATATTAACATCAATGTCCCACGAATCATTTCAGTTAATGTTTGTTGTAAAGCATTAGATAATGTATCAACATCATTTGTAATACGACTTAATATATCACCATATTGATGTGTATCAAAATAACTAACAGGTAATTTTCTAATTTTATCTTGTAAAGCATTTCTTAAATCATGCATCGCATTTTGAATAGAATTTGTTAAAGTAATTGTCGTCACTGATTGAGATGCAGTCTTTAACAAATATAGTCCTAACAAAACCATCATAATTTGCATGACTTTATCAAATTCTACGCCTGCTCCTTCCACTTTATTAGCAATATCCATTGCATTTTTCATCAATAAAGAAGTCATCATTCCTTCTACCATTGGCGAAACAGATAAAGCAAAACACGTCACAATAACCATAAACATTGCTGTAAAGAAGCCCCATTTATAAGGAGAGATAAAAGGGGAAAGCTGTTTGATTGACGTTTTAAAAGTTTGCCATTTTTTACTCATAAGCCAACTCCTCCTCACTTAATTGAGATGCTGCAATCTCATGATAGATTGGACAGTTCTTCAACAATTCATGATGTTTCCCTTGCCCAACAACCTTTCCTTCATCCAAAACAATAATTTTATCAGCATCCATAATTGTTGAAATACGTTGAGCAACAATCAAAACAATTGATGTCTTTGTTTCTTGTTTAAGTGCCTTTCTTAAAGTCGCATCCGTCTTAAAATCAAGAGCTGAAAAAGAATCATCAAAAATATAAATTTCTGGCTTTTTAATTAACGCTCTAGCAATACTTAAACGTTGACGTTGTCCACCAGACACATTTGTTGCACTTTCTGTAATCACTTCATCAAAACCTAAAGGTTTTTCACAAATAAAATCATAACTTTGAGAAACTTTAGCAGCATGTTCTAATTCTTCTAAAGTTGCATCCTCTTTTCCATATTTCATATTTTCAGCAATTGTTCCCGTAAACAACATGGCCTTTTGGGGAATAAAACCAATCTTATCCCTTAAAACATTCATCTGGTAATCTTTAACATTCATTCCATCAACCAAAACCTCACCACAACTCACATCATAAAAGCGAGGAATTAAGTTAATCAATGTACTTTTACCAGAACCAGTACTTCCAATAAAAGCCACTGTTTCTCCCTCATGAGCTTCAAATGAGATATCTTTTAAAACAGCTTCTTCGCTATCAGGATAAACAAAAGTCACATGATTAAAGACCAATGAATGATGTTCAACTTGTGGATTATCTAAATTCTTATCATCATGAATGTGACTGTTCGTATTTAAAACTTCTTGAATACGTTTTGCTGAAACAGCAGCACGTGGATACATAATAAAAACACTGCAAAACAACATCATAGAAAACATAGCATGGAATAAGTAATCTTGAAATGCAACTAACTTTCCAACTTGTAAAGTTCCTACATTGATCATTGTACTAGCAACATAGAAAATCAGTAGAGTTGCAATATTCATCATTAAGTAGAATGTTGGTTGTGTTAATGTCATTAACTTAAAGATTTTCTTTGTATAACTTGTAAACTGATTATTTGTTTCATTAAATCTTTCTTGTTCATAATCATCATTATTAAAAGCACGAATAACTTTTAATCCTGAAAGGTTTTCACGTGTAATACGATTTAAACGATCTAATGATGATTGTTGTTTTTGTGATAATGGTTCAGATACTTTTGCAACAATAATAACTCCTAATACAATAATAGGTAAAGTTGCTGCAATGATTAAAGATAAATCAAGTGATGTTCTTAAAGTCATCACAAAACTAATAATAACCATAACTGGTGTCAATAATGCTGTTCTTAAAATCACATTAATAAACATTTGAATTTGAAAAGCATCATTGTTTGTACGTGTAATTAATGATGATATTCCAAATTGATTAAATTCATAAGGTGAAAAGGTTTGTACTTTGGTAAAGATTTCATTACGAATATCTCTTGTAATTGAAGTAGAAATCTTAGCACAACAAAAACCAAGTAAAATCGTTCCCCCAACACCTAATATTGAAATCACAATAGATAAAAACCACATAGAATATAAATAACTTTGATTATGTGTAGAAACCCCATAATCAATCATATTGGCAATAATTGTTGGTAATCCTAATTCAACCAATGCAAAACCAAAAACAGATATCATATTCAAAATGAGTAACTTCTTATACTTTTTTAAATACTTCCAGATAAGTAACATAGCTAGCCCTCCTTTTTCGTATAATACATATATCATATACTATAGGGTAAGCCTATAGTCAATAAAAAGTCATTTATTTTTAAAAATAGAAAAAGTCCCAAAGGACTTTTCTATCTTGCTTTTTCTTCAATTTGTTTTAAAACCATATTCACAAATTCATCTAATGATACAGTTGTTTGTTTTTGTTCACCATATTGACGATAAGTCACAGTTCTTTCATCTCTTTCTTTATCACCTAAAACCAATTGATAAGGAATCTTTTTCATTTGTGCTTCTCTAATACGATATCCTAATTTTTCTTCACGATCATCTAATTCCACACGAATTCCTTTATCTTCTAATAATTTAAAGACTTCTTTTGAATATTCTAAGTGATATTCATTTTTAACTGGAATGACTTTCACTTGAGTTGGAGCTAACCATAGTGGGAAAGCACCAGCAAAGTGTTCAATTAAGATACCAATAAATCTTTCAATAGAACCAAAGATAACTCTGTGTAACATAACTGGTCTCACTTTATCACCATTATGATCAACATAAGTTAAATCAAATCTTTCTGGTAAGTTCATATCAAGTTGGATTGTTCCACATTGCCAAACTCTACCTAATGAATCCTTAACATGGAAGTCTAATTTAGGACCATAGAATGCCCCATCTCCTGGATTGATTTTATAATCTTTTCCAGCGGCTTTACATGCAGCAGCTAAAGCAGCTTCACTCTTTTCCCAAATTTCAATTTCACCAATATATTTTTCTTCTGGACGTGTTGATAATTCAATTTCATAAGGTAATCCAAGATTTGAATATACACGATCAATAAAGGCAATTAATCTCACAACTTCACTTTCAATTTGATCTGGTGTCATAAAGATATGCGCATCATCTTGAGTAAAAGCTCCACTGGCTTCATGTCTATGCACTTGTCCAAGTTCACCCATACGAAGTGGTAAATCTTTGTAAGAATGTAATCCATTTTTATAAACTAACATTGACCCAGGGCAGTTCATTGGCTTAATCGCAAATTCACGATCATCGACATAACTTGTATACATATTTTCTTTATAGTTATACCAGTGTCCTGAAACTTCCCATAATTCTTTAGACATCATAATTGGTGTTTTGATAAATTCATAACCTTCTTTAGCATGTTCTTCATACCAATATTGTTCAAGTGTATTTCTAAGTAACATCCCATGTGGTAAGAAGAATGGCATACCAGGAGCATATTCACTCATCATAAATAAATCTAATTCTCTACCTAATTTCTTATGATCTCTTTTCTTAGCTTCTTCTAAGAAATCCAAATGTTCTTGTAATTCTTCAGGAGTTGGGAAACAAACACCATAGATTCTTTGTAAAACTTTATTATTTTTATCACCTTTCCAATAAGCACCAGAATGTTTTAATAATTTAAAGTTTTTACATAATTTTACTGTTTCAACGTGTGGTCCGCGGCATAAATCTACGAAATCTCCTTGACGATAACAAGTAATATTTCCATCTTCCAATCCACCAATTAAATCAATCTTATAAGGATCATCTTTAAACATTTCTAAAGCTTCATCTTTAGAAATTTCTTCTCTGATAATTCTTTTTCCATCTTTACAGATTTTTTTCATTTCTTTTTCAATCTTAGGTAAATCTTCATCAGTAATTACTTGATCACCTAAATCAATATCATAATAAAATCCTTCACTAACAACTGGTCCTACCCAAAACTTAGCATTTGGATACAAATGTTTTACTGCTTGTGCCATCACATGTGCACAAGAATGGTTTAAAGTATTTAAAGCTTCTTCATTTTTAAAATCTCTCATTTTTCTTCTCCTCCAATCCAATATCTTAAAGTAACATTTCCTTCATGACTATATTTATTTTCAAAAATACCACCACATTTTTCTATGGTTTTCTTTGAAGCCATATTGTCTTCATCACAGGTGACAAGGACAGGCCATATCTCCCATTGTTTACAAAACTTCAACGCTTCCTGTAACATCTTAGTCGCAAAGCCCTGTCTACGATATTTAGGGGCAATGCTGTAACCAATATGTCCACCAATATTTTTTAAATAATCATTTAAACAATGACGAATATTGATACTTCCAACGATTTCATCATCTAACATATAAAGAAAAGTTGTTCCAGGAACAAGACCTTCATCCATATGAATGCCTAAATGCATTTGTTTTTCTTTTTGAATCCAACTCACAAAATCATTTTCATAACTTTCATAGAATCCCACACCATTTAATCCTTCATGATCATGATTTCTTAATTCCTTAACAAATGTTTCCATCGCCTGTTGATGACAATAATCTGGAAAAACAAGTTTTGCATCATGCATAGTCCATCCTCCTCTTATATAAAAAAGAGACTTCATCCAAAGGACGAAATCTCGTGGTACCACCTTTATTCGTTATCAATTTGATAACCTCATTCACCTTAACGCAGTTTCACGACAATCTCTTTCGAGTGTAGCTATTAGGGAGTACCTTTATAAGTCTTGAGAAACTTTCACCAGCCGTTTCCTCTCTAAACAATAACCTTATACAGACATATCCTAAATCATTGCTTGTAGCACTATTTTACATCAATATTCTTTTTTGTCAAGTCATCTGCATGTTTCTCTTTAGCAATTTCATAATATTCTATAATTTCACCCAAACCATAAATCACTAATGCAATAATAAATGAAACAAAACAAGACCAAAGAAGCATAAACATTGATTCAACACCCATTAATTTTCCTGTATTTAAATACGAAGTATTAACAGCCATCTGGTAAGCTTCTCTAATAATATTCCCACCAAGAAAAAGATACGCACAAGCCTTAAGTATTTTAGAAACTTTCATTAACTATATCTCCTCCTTTTTCTTTAACTTTATCATAAATCAAACATCAACATTTTTATTTTTCATATTTTGAAATATTGTCATGATAATGTATTTTTTCAAAACAACCAAACAAATATCCTATTCCATAAATCATTAAAGAAACAAGAAATATTTGAAAACAATTTTGTATAATATTCAAAATCATAACTGATGATATAGATAAACTATTTTCTAATTGAGTCACATGTTCTATTTCTTTATAACAGATTCTTATTATATTCCCAAAGAAAAATAAATAAGAACATATGATTATTTTATGAGAAATATTTTGAAACATTCATCTCACCTCATATACACAATAACATAATGATGTGTAAAAAATATGAAAGTTTAAATTTTTCTCATCATGAAAAAAAGATGTCATTTAGACATCTCATTTCAACAATTACTTAACTGTAACTAATTGTAAATAACTTGTAGTTCCTTCAACACCTGGAGTACCACCAGTTACTAAAATAGTTTCACCAGCATTAATACCGTTTTCTTTAGCAATAACTTCTGCTAAGTTTAATAAACCTTCTCTTGTATCCATTTGTTTACATACAACAGCTTTAATACCCCAGTTAATAGCTAATTTCTTAGTAGTTTTTTCAAAAGGTGTAGCTGCAATAATTGGACATTCTGGTCTATATCTTGACATTTTCTTTGCTGTAAATCCAGATTCAGTAAATGCAATAATAGCAGAAACATCAAATTTATTAGCAATTTCAGCAACTGACATACAGATAGCTTCAGAACTATCATCTGTAGCTGTTAATACTGCTTTTCTATGTAAAGAAGCATAATCTAAAGTAGATTCAGTTTTTAAAGCGATTTTGTTCATAACCATAACGGCTTCTTCAGGATATTTACCTTGTGCAGATTCTCCTGATAACATGATTGCATCAGTACCATCAAAGATAGCATTAGCAACGTCACTTACTTCAGCACGAGTTGGTCTTGGGTTTTCTTGCATTGATTCAAGCATTTGAGTTGCAGTAATAACGATTTTACCAGCAGCTTTACATTTTCTAATTAATTCTTTTTGAATTAAAGGTACATCTTCAGCTGGAACTTCAACACCTAAATCTCCACGTGCTACCATGATACCATCAGCAACTTTGATAATATCATCCATCTTTTCAACACCTTCACTATTTTCAATCTTAGCGATGATTTGAATTTCAGGTTTACCATTTTCAACAAGAACTTTTTTCACATCTAAAACGTCTTGAGGACGACGTACGAATGAAGCAGCGATGTAATCTACATCTTGTTCACATCCAAATACTAAGTCAGCTCTATCTTTTTCAGAAATGAATTCAAATCCTAATTCAATACCTGGAACATTAATTCCACGTTTATTTTTTACTTTACCATCATTTGCACAAACACAAACAATATCAGTACCTTCAACATGGTCAACTAATAATTCAACTTGACCATCATTAACTAAGATAAAACCACCAGGTTTAACATCTTTATATAAATCTTTGTAAGAAATAGTGAAACGATCAGCTGTTCCTACGATATCTTCAACACAGATAGTAGATACTTGACCTTTTTTGAATTCAGTAAATCCACCTTCAAAATCTCCAGTACGGATTTCAGGTCCTTTTGTATCTAAAAGGATAGCACAGTGAGTTCCTAACTCAGCATTGACTTCACGCATAGTTTGCATTTTTTTACCATGTTCTTCAAAATCACCATGTGAGAAGTTACAACGCATAACATTCATCCCTGCTAAAACTAATTTTTTTAGCATCTTTGGATTTTCAGATGCAGGTCCAATTGTACAAACAATTTTCGTCTTTTTCATTTTATCTTTCATACTTTACTTTATCTCCTATACCCTTCTATTTATATATTAACGAAGTTTTAAAACATCTTCGTAAATACCTTGATTGACTTTACGTTTATGACTTAAGACTTCTTCAATAGGTAATCCAATGATTTCACCCTTAACATCACTTACGCATAATCCACCTTTTCCTTCTTCAAGAAGTTCTACGGCTTTAATTCCTAAACGTGTTGCTAAAACACGATCTCTAGCTGTTGGACTTCCACCTCTTTGCATATGTCCTAAAACATTTGCACGTGTTTCAAATCCAGTTGCTTCTTCAATACGTTTTGCTAAAGCATGAACATCAGTAATATGTTCAGTAATAACAACTAACGCATGTTTTTTATCAGATGCTTTTGAACGTTTTAAAGTTTCAATAATTTCAGCTTCATCAAAACCACTTTCACTTGTTACGATCATTTCTGCTCCACAAGCAAGTCCAGCATGAACAGCTAAATCTCCACATCTTCTACCCATAACTTCAAGAATTGTACATCTTTGATGTGAACTTGAAGTATCTCTTAATTTATCTAACGCATCTACAATTGTATTTAATGCAGTATCAAACCCAATTGTAAAATCAGTATCAGGAATATCATTATCAATTGTACCAGGAATTCCAATACAATTAATTCCCATTTCAGTTAATTTTAAAGCACCATTGTAGCTTCCGTCTCCACCAATAACAACCAAAGCTTCCATACCCACTTTTTTCATTTGTTCAATGGCTTCTTTTCTCACTTCAGGATCTTTGAATTCAGGGAAACGTGCAGATTTTAAGAAAGTCCCGCCAATATTAATAATATTACGTGTACTGTGACTATCAAATTCAATGAAGTCACCATCATGTAACCCTTTATAACCTAATCTTACACCATAAACCTTAATTCCCTTGTTCAAACAAGTTCTTGTGACAGCACGAATGGCTGCATTCATTCCAGGCGCATCTCCTCCAGAAGTAAGGATTCCAATACATTTTACCATAACACTTCTCCTCTCACTTTATAGCATTTTGATTCTATCATAAAACATTGATATATTCTACACTTTTGTTAACATTCTATATCTTCATTTTGCCCTCGTCAAGCATTATTTCAATGCTTAGCGCTTTCAATTTTGAAATAATTGTATTTGCTCGAATTTCATCACCTTTTTTTATAGTATAGACCTTTTTTAAATCTTTATAACCGTACATACTTGTAAAAAAAGTTGGCAAATGATTAAGCAAACGATAAGATAAAATTGACAACAAGATTTCATCTCTTGACCATTGTGTCACATTTTCTTCACCAATTCCATCTAACAATAAATAATCAACTTTCATTAATTTATCCATAGCATATTCATTATCACCTGTTGAAAAGCTAGCTTTTAAATCAATCAAATAAGTTGGAAAATGAATAAAACCTATCTCTTTTCCCTTTTTAGCTAACGAATTCATTAATCCCGCTAACAAAGTTGTCTTTCCACAGCCCATTTCACCATGTAAAAACAATCCTTTATCACTAGGTTCTTGAATATACTTTAAAATATTTCCTAATGCGTATTGTCCATTTGGTGATAAGCTTTGAGCATTTTTAACGATATTTAAAGACGTTAAATCTGTTAATAATAAATCATCATTCATATTTGTAATCACAAACTTTTCCAACAACAAACGTCTTTTTTCTAAAGATTTTCCATATGCACAACTCTCTAATTCTAAAACAATATCTCCATCATGATAAACCAGATTCTTTTTCATTCCTTTATTTGCTTTTGGGCAACTTTCTAAAGATTGACAATCAAGACACATATGATAATCATCATTATAATCTAAAAACTCAACCCAATAATCATCCATAATTGATGGCTGTAAGTGATGTTTTTTTAAAAAAGCTTGAATATGCTTTTGTGAAGCTAAGGCATATATGCTTTCTTTTTTCATATCTTCAATATCTGTTTGATTCATCATATCTCCTATTTTTTTCATAATTGCCCCTCCTTCAATTGACTAAGCAAATTCATTAACTCATCTGTTGATTCAACTTGTGGTTTTTCTTCTTGAACACTTTTTTCTTGAACTTCTTGAGTTTCTTCTTCATCTTTATTCATTAATTCATTATAAGCGTCCA
>OHFA01001215.1_pt1 | contig 10410 bp, 8 predicted proteins | sample 1567501 | NCBI WGS metagenome assembly OHFA01 (sample SAMEA3879593, study PRJEB24766) | human gut metagenome | biome: human-associated habitat; feature: feces | place: USA | collected 1985/1987 | reverse complement strand
AAAGGAAAAACAGGACTGCTGTCAGGCAGAAACAGGAGGGAATAAAGGCCTGTGTCTCTTGAAAGGAATGGCAGTGGCGTTGGCGGTAAGCTGCATCTTTTTCATTGCCTATGGCATTGTGCTGACTTACACGGCTCTTGCAGAAAGCACCATTCCCATTGTTGCTTTGTGCTGTACGGCATTATCCGCAGGCATTGCCGGCTTTGACTGGGCGAAATGCATCAAACGCCGCGGGCTCATTTGGGGGCTTTTGGCAGGGCTGGTATACGGATTTTTGCTGTGGGCGATTACCAGTTTTGGCAGCGGAGATTTTGCTCTGCACACCACTTTTTGGCGGATGATGGCAGTGGCTTTGGCAGGGGGAGCCGCCGGCGGTTTGCTGGGTATACACAAAATTTCTTGAAAAATACATCATTTCCTGCCATTTCATCTTTGCATCTCTTTTATTTTGTGCTATACTATCAAAATAATAAAAAAGAAGAACGGTTTTTCTTTTTTCAGGGGCGAATAAAGGAAGAACCGTCTTTCTTTTGGAAAAAAACAGTTTCGCCAGTTTTGACGGACAGAAATCAGGAGGAGAAAGATGAAAGCAAGAGGAAGATTCATGCTGTTGATCATGCTTGTCATCGCGGCGGCTTTGAGCTTTGTTTCCTACCAGGGGATCGGGGAAGGGAAAATTCTCAGCGCCGGAAACATCAAGCAGGGCCTTGACTTGAGCGGTGGTGTGTACATCGTTTATGAAGCAGACAAGGAAGATGTCACAGCAGAAGAAATGCAGGCGGCTGTTTCTTTGATCCAGGGGCGTATGGACTGGAACGGTTGGACAGAAGCGGAAGTTGCCCAGGAAGGCACAAATCGTATCCGTGTGGATATTCCCGGTGTGGAAAACGCGGAAGAAGCCATTCGGGAGATTGGACAAACTGCTCAGTTGTCCTTTGTGGATGAAACAGGAAAAGTAACCGCGGTCAAACATGGAACGGCAGTCATTACTGTAACCGTAGATGGAGTCAGCAAAAATTGTGAGGTGACGGTCAGATCTCCAAAGATTACATTTGAGCAGACGACGATTACACTTCATCCGGGGGAACGTGCAAGAGTAAATGCGACGGTATCTTCCGGCAATCAGCCGGCGTATTCCTGCTCTAACTCCAATGTGGTGTCGGTAGATGCAAACGGGGTTATCACTGCGAAAGCAGCTGGCAGGTCTTATGTCTACGCCAGTGAGGATGGAACAAAGGAACGCATGACGGTGTATGTGAAAGAGAAGGAATAAAAGGTGCTGGGATTGTTGTATAGACAAAAACTGGAATAGGAACAAAAGCACAAAGTCAGGCATGGCATCAGATTGTGAAAGAAAATTGCTGCAGTTCACACAATAGGTGTGGACAACAGCAGGAAACAGATGGCGGGAAGTACAAAAGATAAATGGAAGTTGCATGTTTACACCAAAAATAAAATCCGCTAAAATATAGAAAATTACAGAATGCAGATACAATTCACAACAATAGAATGTTCGCAAAGCGCAGGCTATTATTTTTTATATCGGAGAAAGGCGGTAGTGAGGATGGAGGATATGACAGAAAAAGAACTGATCACGGTTTTAATTGATAAATATACAGATTTACAGCGCATCAAACGTGCAAACAATGGGGTGGAAAATCAGGAGCTGGAGTATCAGATCAAAGTGACGATTGCAAAGCTGGCATCTCTTGGAGTGTCCGTGGAGGATATTACGTTATGACAGAAAAAGAATGGCGCATGTTCAATGACATTCTTCTGGAAATCTATTATGCCGGAAGCCTGGAGACGTTTGGAGAAAGATGTTTAAAACTGATCCGTATATTGATTCCATATACGCAGGGTTATTTTTTAGTGATAGATGAAGACGGCAGGTTAGACGTGGCGCATTCGGTATTTGAAAATGTGGATCCTGTCATGAAACGGAAATACTTAGATACTTATTTTGCAAAAGACTATCTGATGCAGATGTGCAATTTTACAAAATCAATGGCATACCGCGATACCGATCTTTTAACGGATGAGAAACGAAGAACATCGGTGATTTACCGTGAGTATTTTAAACCCCAGAAATTAGATATGGGATGCGGGCTTATCATCATGAGATGGAAATTTTGCAGACATTTCTGCCTCATTTTGAAAAAAAATGTTTTTGCCTATGCAAACCATTATGTTTCGGGTGCGGCTGATTATTTTGATGGCATCGAGCCGCTGCCGGAAGAATATCAGATGGTAAAAAGACGGTACAGTGGTTTCTTTGGGACGGATCTGGAGATTTTGTTAAAAGGACTTGGCGTTGAACATATCTATGCAGTTGGTCTTCTGACGGATGTCTGCGTACATTATACCTGTGCGGATGCGCATCAGCATGATTATCACATTCATGTGGTGCGCGAGGCTGCAGGAGGATCCTCTCTTGCGGCGCATGAGGCAGCACTTGCGGCAATCGAATATTTACAGCATGGATCAGTGAGAAAGAGGTGTGTGAATGATGAAGAAAAAAATAATTGTGATGGTATTTGTTTTGACGATGGCGTCAAATCCGTTTGTTGGATTGGCGCCATTTTATGTTGCGATGGATAAAGGATTTTTCAAGGACTGTGGACTTGATTTTTCCATGGTGGATTTTGATGATTCGAGTGCATCCTGCTCAGCATTGTTAGCTGGAAAAGTTGATCTTGCGTATACAACTTTGGATGCAGCGATCATTGCGGAGAGCCAGTATGAAGAAGATATGTTAGATGTAACGGCAATCGTGGACGAGTCTGCCGGAGCGGATGGAATCCTTGTCAAAAATGATATTAACAGTATTGCAGATCTGAAAGGAAAGACAGTCGGCGTGTCTATCAATCAGACTTCACATTATCTGCTGATGCAGGCGCTGGAGACGGCAGGTCTTACAGATGCAGATGTAGATCTTGTCAATATGACATCTTCGGATGCAGGAGTATCTTTTATCAGCGGTGATCTGGATGCGGCTGTCACATGGGAACCATATCTTAGCAACGCGGTAGAGCAGGGAGTTGGAAAACTCATTTTTTCCAGTAAAGATGCCCCGGTTTCTATTTTGATAAAGGAATTATTGAGAAGCCAGTGGAACCGTCACAATTACTGGCAGAAGAATAATAGCAGGATCCGGCTGCTTTTAACGGATATTGTCGTATGATTTTTCCTGTGATAGAATTGGGGAAAATACGAGTTGGAATGAGCAGATATGGAAAACACATTAAAAGAAACAGAATGGCTGACCATCAATAAAGTGTTGCTGGAAATGTATGATATTACCGATATTGATCAATTTACGGAACGGGTGTTAAAAACTTACCGTATGTTGATCCCATATACGAAAGGATATTTTATTGTTTTTAATGAAGCAGGCGGCATTGAAAGCGAAAAATCGTCCTTTATTGAGATGGAGCCGGGAGTCTATGAAGAATATCTGGATTCTTATTATGAAAAAGACTACATGAAATATACATTTGAATTGTCTGAGCATATGATCACTTACCGTGATACCGATATTATGGAGGAGTCACTGCGGCAGAAAACAGAGTTTTATCAGGGATTTTTAAAACCGAATCATATCCCGTTTGGCGCGGGGATACTGCTTCGCAGATATGGAAAACCGATTGGTATTGTTAATTTTTTCCGAAGTGAACTTCTTGGGGATTTTTCGGACAAAGATATGTTTATCTTAGAAGTGCTAAAGGGGCACCTTTCCCATAAACTGGCAGGACTACTCAATGGAACAAAGCAGGCGGCAGGCGACAGGAATAAGATGCTTGCACATCTTGCGGCAGAATTTGAACTGTCAGAGCGGGAAAAAGAAGCACTGACCTGTATGGACGGGGGAATGACAAATGCCCAGATCGCAGAGAATATGGGAATCAGTCTTTCTACGGTAAAAAAACATGTTTACCATATTTTTGAAAAAGTAGGGGTAGACACCAGAGCGCAGCTTCGTAATGTTTTAGAGACATATAACTCTACAAAGTTCTAAAAAAGTTCTAATTATACAGAAAAAAATGCATACAAAGTTCAATTGTCACATTATTTTTCCGATGCTACAATCAGTGCATAAGAAAACAGAAAGAGGAAATGCAAAGGTGCATAAAAAGCAGCCTTTGCGTTTCCTCTTTTTTTGTACCCAAAATAAGCGTTTGATCAGCAGATTCAAAGAAAGGTGGAAATTATTATGAAGAAAATCTGGAGCAGGACATTAAGACCGGGAGAAAAATGGTCAGGAAATATTGGACGTGGAAAATATATTCATTTCAAGGCGCTCGGCGATGACGCAAATGTTTCCATGTTGATGTACAACATGTTAGATACTTCGGAGCGCTATAACATGCCGGATACGTTAAAAGCACAGTTTATTTCCTCCCTGACAAAAGGAAATGTGCTGATGAGCGATAACGGACGTGTGTTGGCCAGTATCGTGGAGGACAGCCTTGGATGGCATGATACGATCTCAGGATATACGACAAGGCTTCTCACCGATGAGAAATACGGAAAGACAACTTATCAGGAAATGAGAAATGACTGGCACCGTTGCGGAGAGGAAAACTTCAAAATGGAACTTGTCCGCAACAATATGAGTGCAAGAGATTTAGTTCCATGTGTGAATCTCTTCTCAAAAGTTTACATTGAGGAAGATGGCAGCATGCATTTTGAGGAGGGACACTGCAAAGAGGGCGCAACCGTAACACTCCGCACGGAGATGGATATGATCTTTATCGTATCAAACACGCCAAACCCGTTAGATCCTGCAAAAGAATTTCCTTCGGTTCCGGTTTCCATTGAAGTATATGATGCACCGGAAGTTGATCTGACCGATGAATGTGTCAACTATCGTCCGGAGAATTACAGAGCTTTTGAAAATACATGGGAATATTACAACCTGCTGGGACGTTAAAAGGCAGAACGGAGCCAAATCAGTAAACAATCAGGCAGAGAAAATTGTTGTAGAAAACGGAGGTTAAGAGATATGTACGGATTTATAGAGAAAACAAGTGACTTAAAAGAAGAAAATGCAATTTATAACGAAGTCGTGGAAGCCGGGAAAGGCTGGATGCATGAACTGCTTCCGGGACAGTCCTTAAGAATTGTAGACATGGAAGGAAATCAGGCAGTCGATACCACATTTTATGACATGACCAACCCGGAGGATCATTACGGAGCAATCCCAACGATCGTGATGCAGAAAAATATCTATCTGACTACAGGTACGATCCTAAGAACTGAGTCAGGAAAGCCGTTGTTAGAGATCACGGCAGATCTAACCGGACGTCATGACACGATCGGCGGGGCATGTTCCGCACAGAGTAATACCGTCCGGTATGCAAGAGAAAAAATATACATGCATAACTGCAGAGACAGCTTTATGTTACAGCTTGCAGATGATACGCATGGTTTTATGAAACGTGATCTTGCACCAAATATTAACTTTTTCATGAATGTTCCAGTGTCAAAGGAAGGCGGTTCAAAATTTGATGATGGTGTTTCTGCACCGGGCAAATATGTGGAGATGAAAGCGTTAGAGCATACGATGGTGTTAGTCAGCAACTGTCCGCAGCTCAATAATCCATGTAATGCATACAACCCGACCCCGATCAGGATGCTGATCTGGGACGCAGAGTAAAAATGTGAAAAAAGTTTGGAGGATTCCCTATGTTTGATAAAGTACTGATAGCAAATCGTGGAGCAATCGCAGTTCGAATTGAACGTACCTTAAAGAAAATGGGAATCGGCAGTGTTGCTGTATATTCGAAGGCGGATCAGGATAGTTTACATGTGGAACGTGCAGACGAGGCAGTATACATTGGCGATGGTACGGCAAAAGAGACATACCTCGATACAAAAAAGATCATAAAGGCTGCACTGGATACCGGTGCAAAAGCCATCCATCCGGGATACGGATTTTTGAGTGAGAATACAGATTTTGCGAAAGAATGTGAGGAGAACGGCATTAAGTTCATTGGACCGGATTCTGAACAGATCAAGTTATTCGGTTTGAAACATTCCGCAAGAGCACTTGCAGAGAAGGCAGATGTTCCACTGTTACCTGGAACCGGACTTTTGTCCGGAGTGGAAGAAGCAGTTACAGAGGCAGAAAAAATCGGATATCCGGTTATCTTAAAGAGCACCGCAGGCGGCGGTGGAATCGGAATGAGGATCTGTAACTCCACCGAAGAATTACGGCAGGCTTATGATGCAGTTTGTCATCTCGCTGCAGCAAACTTTAATGATGCCGGCGTATTTCTTGAAAAATATGTAACGCGTTCCCGCCATGTGGAAGTGCAGATTTTCGGCAACGAATACGGTGAGACAACAGCACTGGCAGAGAGAGACTGTTCGGTACAGAGAAGGAACCAGAAAGTAGTTGAGGAAAGCCCGGCACCAAACCTTTCGGATGAAGTCAGGGAAAAAATGTATGCGGCAGCAGAACGGCTTGCAAAGGAAGCTTCCTACAGAAGTGCCGGAACGGTTGAATTTTTATATGATGATCAGACGGAAGGATTTTATTTCCTTGAGGTAAATACAAGACTTCAGGTAGAACATGGTATCACAGAGGAGGTACTTGGGATCGACCTTGTGGAGTGGATGGTCAAAGAGGCTGCCGGTGAGTTAAAAAATATAAAATCACTGGTACATAAGCCGCAGGGACATGCGATCGAGGTTCGTGTCTATGCTGAGGACTGCATTAACGGATTCCGCCCTGGCACAGGAAAGATCGATGCGGTTACATTTTCACCGGAAGCGCGTGTGGAGACCTGGATCCAGAAAGGTGTGGAGGTAACATCCCTTTATGATCCGATGCTTGCAAAACTGATCGTACATGGAAGTGACCGTGCCGATGCGATCGCAAAGATGGAACGTGTACTTAGGGATTCAAGAGTGTATGGAATTACCTCAAATATGCAGTATTTAGCAGCACTGTTAAAAACAGAAACCTATCAGACCGGTGCATTATTTACCGGAATGTTAAAAGATTTTATGCCACAGGAGCATGCAATCGAAGTACTTGACGGCGGAGTACAGACAACGGTTCAGGATTATCCGGGCATGATCGGTTACTGGTTTGTCGGAGTTCCACCTTGTGGCCCAATGGATGCTTATAACTTCCGAATTGGAAACAGCATTCTTGGCAATGATGAGAGTGCACCGGGATTAGAGCTGACATTAAGAGGCGGCAGTTACCGTTTCCGTACAACCGTAAGTTTCTGTATCACAGGTGCAGATATGAAGGCAACCTTAGATGGAGTGGAGATCCCGATGTATCAGGTGGTACATGCATCCGCCATGCAGGTGTTGAAATTTACAGACTGTAAAGTCGGAATGAGAACCTATCTCTTAGTGGCAGGCGGATTTGATATGCCAAAGATCATGGGCAGCAGTTCTACCTTTATTGATGGAAAATTCGGCGGACACAACGGACGTACCTTACGCACCGGAGATGTGCTTCGTTTACAGGAAAAATGTGTGATCGATTCGATCGATTCCATGCCGGAAAAATATCGTCCAAAACTGACGAATGAGTGGACGATCGGTGTGATCCCGGGACCACAGCCGACACCGGAATATTTGAAACCGGAATACTTAAAGACCTTAACAGAATCTGAGTATGAGGTAAACTTTAACAGCGCGAGAACCGGTATCCGTTTAAATGGTCCGATCCCGCAGTGGGTACGGGAGGATGGCGGCGAGGCAGGACTTCATCCGTCAAACATTCACGACAATGCCTATGCGGTAGGTACCCTGGATCTGACCGGTGACCAGTCCATTTTACTTGGACCGGATGGTCCGAGCCTTGGCGGATTCGTATGTTCCGTGACAACGGCAAAAGGCGAGATGTGGAAATTAGGACAGCTTCATCCGGGCGATAAAGTTCACTTCAGGCTTCTTGATTTAGATCAGGCAAAGGAAATCCGGGAAGCGGAGGAAGCAAATCTTCGTCATGAATATAAAGAAGTTGTACTGCCGGAGCAAAAAGATCTTGATTATCATTACGCGATCCTCGCAGAGGAAACGGCAGCGGGAACAAAGATCGTTGCAAGACTTGATGGTGAAGATAATATTCTGGTGGAATACGGAGAGATGGAACTCGATATTGCGATCCGTTTCCGGGTTCACGTTCTCATGCAGGAGTTAAAGAAAAAAGATCTGCCGGTCATTGACCTGACACCGGGCATCCGTTCCTTACAGATACATTTTGATATCGGAAAGATTTCCCTTAAGGAAATGCTTGCAGCGGTACTTGAAACCAACCGCACATTACCGGAACTTTCCGATGTAACGGTTCCGTCAAGAATCATCTGGCTTCCGTTATCCTGGGATGATCCGCAGACACAGCTTGCAGCGAAGCGTTATCAGCAGACGGTAAGACCAAACGCACCATGGTGTCCGAGCAACCCGGAATTTATCCGCAGGATCAACGGCTTAGACAGCATAGAGGATGTAAAGAAGATTGTATTTGATGCGGATTATCTGGTACTTGGACTTGGCGATGTTTATCTTGGAGCCCCGGTTGCAACACCCGTTGATCCGAGACACCGTATGGTAACGACCAAATACAACCCGGCAAGACCATGGACACCGGAAAATGCAGTTGGAATCGGCGGCGCATACCTGTGTGTATATGGTATGGAGGGTCCTGGCGGTTATCAGTTTGTCGGACGTACCATTCAGATGTGGAATCCGTTAAAAGAGACAGAATATTTCAAACATGGAAAACCATGGCTGTTGGATTTCTTTGATCAGATCCGTTTCTATCCGGTCAGCGCAGAGGAAATCTTAAAAGACAGAGAAGATTTTCTTCGTGGCAGGTTCAAGATTAAGATAGAAGAGACAAGCTTCAACCTTGGAAAATATGAGCAGTTCTTAAAGGAACATGAAGATACGATCCGGGCATTTAAAGATCATCAGGAAGCATCTTTTGAGGCAGAGCGGAAGATGTGGAAAGAAAAAGGACTCGATGAGTTTGATTCCGAGACACAGGATGCACCGGCAATCGTGGAAGAAACCGTACCGGACGGCTGTGAGGCAGCAAGAACCAATATTCCGGGAAGTGTATGGAAGGTATTAGTCGAGGACGGACAGAAGGTCAGAGAGGGGGACACTCTTGTGATCTTAGAGAGCATGAAAATGGAATTCCCGGTTACGGCAGAGTACAGCGGAATCATTGAAAAAGTATATTTAAAACCGGGCGAACAGGTAAATTCCGGACAGCTTGCGGCAAGTATCCGCGTGTAAAAGGAGAGTGATAAATATGAAATATTTCCCCAAAAAACTGACAATGACATGGATCAGAAACAGTTATAAAGAAGGATCACTTACTCCGGAGGAGCTTGCCGGCGAGATCGTGCGCCGGGCAGAAAAGTACAGGGATTATAATATCTGGATTGTCGCGCCGGATCTGAAACGGATGATGGGTTACATTGAAAAACTTCCAAAAGATATGGAATCACTTCCATTATGGGGTATCCCATTTGCAGTCAAGGACAACATTGATGTGGCGGGATCTCCTACGACAGCAGCGTGTCCGGATTATGCATATGATCCAAAAGAAGATGCAGCGGTTGTAAAAAAACTGATCGAGGCAGGTGCATTTCCGGTCGGGAAAACCAACTTAGACCAGTTTGCAACAGGTCTTGTCGGAACAAGAAGCCCTTATGGAGAAGTAAAAAACGCACTTGATCCAGAGCTGATCAGCGGTGGATCAAGTTCCGGTTCCGCAGTCTCTGTGGCACTTGGAATGGCAGCGTTCTCACTGGGAACAGATACCGCAGGTTCCGGCCGTGTACCGGCAGCATTAAACTGTCTGGTCGGCTACAAGCCGTCTCTCGGCGCCTGGTCGACCAAAGGAGTGGTTCCGGCATGCGCAAGCCTTGACTGTGTCACCGTGTTTGCAAACAGCCTGGAAGATGCAGAGAAAGTCAACCTTGCGGCACGCGGCGTGGATGAAGAGTGCTGCTGGTCAAGGGAGTACAAAGAGCCACTGCCAAAACTTCCGAAAAAAATCTGTCTGGCAAAAGACGGTGTGACATTTTACGGACCATATGAAGATATTTACAAAGCAAAATGGGAACAGGCGAAAAAGCGGATCGAGGATATGGGAATTACCGTGGAATATATCGATTACACGATGTTTTCAAAGGCAGCATCCATTCTTTATGACGGACCCTGGGTGGCAGAGCGATGGAAAGATCTCGGTGATTTCGTGGAGAGCCACCCGGGAAAAGTATTTCCGGTAACAGAAACAATTTTAAGGTCAGGCGATAAACCGGAGCACACGGCAAGAAAAGTATTCGAGGCGATGCACCAATTACAGGAATACCGGATGCGGGCAAGACACATTTTAAAAGACGCCGTTCTCATCATGCCGACGGCGGG
>OHFA01001193.1_pt1 | contig 10616 bp, 8 predicted proteins | sample 1567501 | NCBI WGS metagenome assembly OHFA01 (sample SAMEA3879593, study PRJEB24766) | human gut metagenome | biome: human-associated habitat; feature: feces | place: USA | collected 1985/1987 | reverse complement strand
CCGTCGACCGACGAGATCTGTATCGCCGCCCCGCCCTGCAACGTCCGCCAGACGTAGTAGCCGGCCATCGGTACGAGCGCCGTCAGCAGCCACAGATAGTATGGTGATGCGAAATGCATAGTCCTTGTGTTTTACCAGTTTTTCGTTCCCCGGACGACGACGCCCTGTTTCTCCTTCAGCTTGTCCTGCGTGCGGTCTTCCTGAGCCTGGATGGCATCGAGCATCTGTTCCTGCTCCTGCGGGGAGATACCTGCCGGAACGGGCTGCTGCTGCCCCTCCTGGTCGCCTTCGCCCTCCTTGTCCGGCTGCGAAGGATCCTGCTGCCGGTCGCCCTGCTGTTCCTGGTCGCCGCCCTGCTGTTCCTGGTCGCCGCCCTGCTGCTCCTGGTCATCGCCCTCTTGGCCCTTGTCGTCCTGCTGCCGGTCGCCGTCCTGTTTGTCCTGTCCGCCGCCCTGTTGCTGCTGATCCTGGTTCTGGTCTTTGTCTTTGTCCTGGTTCTTGTCGTCGTCGCCGCCACCGCCGCCGTCCTTGTTGTCGTCTAACAGGCGCTTGGTGTAGGCGTAGTTGTACTTGGCCTGCTGGTCTGCAGGATTCAGCCGCAGCGACTGTTTGTAGCTTTCGAGCGCCTCCTTGTATTTCTGCTGCTTGAACTGGGCGTTGCCGAGGTTGTAGAACGCTTCGGCACGCTCCCCGTCCGCACGCAGCGAGTCGGCCGCAGCTTTGCGCATGGTCTGCTCGGCCTTGTCGAACCGTTCGGCCTTGTAGAGTGCGTTGCCGAGGTTGTAAGTCGCCTCGAACGACTCCGGTGCGGCCTCCAGCGCCCGCTCGTAACGTTCGATGCTTTTCTCGTAGTTGCCCTTGTTGTATTGCCGGTTGCCGCGCCGCACCTCGCTGCGTTCGGGCATGTTCTGTGCCGAAGCCCCGAGCGCGGCCAGGAGGAATACCGCTGTGTATATGAGTTTATACATCTGTCACGCATTTTAGTTTTTCGCCGGCTCCTGCTCTTCCGTTTCCTCCTCCGCCTCGGCGACCTTGGTCTCCTCGACGAAATAGTAGGCTTTCAGGTAGTCGGCCTCGTTTTGCTCCGCTTCGGGCGTCGCCTTGGCGAACTTCACCAGGTCGGCGTCGCGCAGGATCGCCGTCAGATCCATCCGGGCCTTGTCGGGCAGTTCCTCCGCGCGCATCGTCTCGATGATCTCGTCCGAGGTCATCTCCATGGCGCCGAAGCCCCACCGTGCCGCGACGTAGGTGCGCAGGATGTCCGTCAGTGCCGAATAATATTGCTTGTGCTTGTTGTTCTGCCACAGCTTCTGGTGGTGCAGTGCCTCCAGCGCCTTGATCGCCACGACGTGCGGCGGCTGGGGCGGTGACGGCCTGAACAGGTCGCCGAGGCGTTTGCCGCGGCTCTCCAGGTAGCGCTTCAGCGCATAGGCCGCCGCCAGCAGCAATACGAGTGCGAGCGCGCCCCATTGGGCGTAGCCGCTGACCTCCCCGAACCGGAACGGCAGGTTCCACTGGGGTTTCACGTCGTAGATCGACTGCGATGTCGAGTCGATCTGGAAGGTCGCCACCTGCAGGTAGAGCGAGTCGCGCGTCCAGAGCGTGTCGACGATGTTCTTGTCGGCATAGAGCACCGCCGGGCGGCCGAGGTTCCACTTGCCCTCCTCGAACGCCGCCAGCGTGTAGCGCTTGCGGAGTTTGAGATGGCGGCCGTCGCGTTCGAGCGTGTCGACCGGATGCTCCTTGTAGAGTTCGATGGCGCTTCCCGGCTTGTCCTCGAATTCGGGGAACTGCACCACCTGCACCAGGTCTTTCTCGACGTCGACCATCAGGTCGAAACGGTCGCCGATCATGACGCTGTCGGGCTGGATGTGCGCCGTGACCTGCGGCACGTCGGACTGGGCCCGCGCCGCTGCGCCCGCGAGGAGCAGCGCTATTGCAAAAAGTCGTTTCATCGCTGTTTGAACAGTTTTATCAGTTCCGACACATAGTCGCCCTCGGTCGAGACCATCGCCGTGTCGATGCGGTTGTGCTTGAGCGTCGATTCGATCTGTGCGCTGCGCTGCCGCCATTTTTCGGCGTAATGCTCCCTCACGGTGCGCGACGAGGTGTCGACCCAGACCTTACGTCCGCTTTCGGCGTCTTTCATCTCGACGATTCCCACGTCCGGCAACTCCGTTTCGCGCGGGTCGTAGACGCGTATGCCCACCAGGTCGTGCTTGCCGCCGGCGATCTTCAGCGCGTCGTCCAGCGCCGCCCTGTCCTTCGAGGAGTCCATGAAATCCGAGAGGATGAAGGTCGTGCAGCGTTTCTTGTTGACGTTGGTCAGGAACCGCACCGGCTCCGAGAGCTTCGTCCCCACCGATTCGGGCCGGAATCCCACCAGCTCGCGGATGATCATCAGGATGTGGCTGCGCCCCTTCTTCGGGGGGATGAACTTCTCGACCTTGTCCGAGAAGAAGATGCAGCCCACCTTGTCGTTGTTCTGTGCGGCGGAAAAAGCCAGCACGGCGGCGATCTCGGTGATGATGTTCTTCTTCAGGCGTTCGGTCGTGCCGAACATGCGTGATGCCGAGACGTCGACCAGGAGCATCATCGTCAGCTCGCGTTCCTCCTCGTAGATCTTGATGTGGGGTTTGCGCGAGCGCGCCGTCACGTTCCAGTCTATATCGCGCACGTCGTCGCCCGCACGGTACTCCCTGACTTCGGAAAACGACATGCCCCGTCCGCGGAAAGCCGTATGGTACTTTCCGGCGAAGATCTCGTTCGAAAGACCCCGGGTCTTGATCTCGATCTTCCGGACGCGTTTCAGAATATCGTTCTCGGTCTGCTGCATCGTTAGGGTACGATTACGTTGTTGAGGATGTCGGTGATGATCTCTTCCGAGGTGATGTTTTCGGCCTCGGCCTCGTACGTCAGGCCTATGCGGTGGCGCAGCACGTCGTGGCAGACGGCGCGCACGTCCTCGGGGATGACATAGCCGCGGCGGCGGATGAAGGCGTAGGCGCGTGCGGCCTTCGCCAGCGAGATCGACGCACGGGGCGAACCTCCGTATGCGATCAGGTTCTGCAGTTTCTGCAGGTTGTATTCCGCCGGCTCGCGCGTGGCGAAGATGATGTCGATGATGTATTTCTCGATCTTCTCGTCCATGTAGACGTCCTCCACGACCTTGCGGGCCTTGATGATGTCCTCGGGCGAGATGACCTTGTTGACCTGAGGCATGCCAGCGCCCGAGAGGTTCATGCGCACGATGTCGCGCTCCTCCTGCTTCTTGGGGTAGGAGATCTTGGCCTTGAGCATGAATCGGTCGACCTGCGCCTCGGGCAGCGGGTAAGTACCTTCCTGCTCCAGCGGGTTCTGCGTCGCCAGCACCAGGAAGGGCTCGGGCAGCGGATAGGTTTCGTCGCCGATGGTCACCTGCCGCTCCTGCATGGCTTCGAGCAGTGCCGACTGCACCTTGGCCGGGGAGCGGTTGATCTCGTCCGCCAGCACGAAGTTGGCGAACACGGGGCCTTTCTTGACCACGAACTCCTCGTTCTTCTGCGAGTAGATCAGCGTACCGATCAGGTCGGCCGGCAGCAGGTCGGGGGTGAACTGTATACGCGAGAATCCGGCATCCACGGCTTTTGCCAGCGTGGTGATGGCCAGCGTCTTGGCCAGTCCGGGCACGCCTTCCAGCAGGATGTGTCCGTTCGACAGCAGCCCGATCAGCAGCGTGTCGACCAGATGGCTCTGCCCCACGATGACCTTGCCCATTTCCGTGCGGAGCGTATCGACGAATACCGATTCGCGTTCGATCCGCTCGTTGAGTTCTTTGATGTTGATGACTTCGCTCATTGTTTTATTATATGTTGAATTTCATGCTTCATACCCTGCGCCGGGCACTCTTGCCCGCAGCCTCCGCCTCCGCCCGGCGCAAACGTTGCCGTATTGTCGTCGGATACGCAAGACTCGATTTATTATTGGGAACGATTCCCGAATGAAATTATTGCAAAATTAATAAAATTACGGATAAAATGTTTTGAATAGCCCCTTTTTTGCTATCTTGTAATCACTTACCCCTTGAATCCCATGCTATGCGAAAACTGTATTATTTAGCCTGCAGTATTGTCTTATCCGGCCTTACCGCCTGTGAAGTGCCTCCGCTGGCGGATGGAAGCTCTGCTGAAACTGCTGAAGGCGTTGCGACGGCTCCGATCTCGCACACGATTCCCGCGGCGAAGGCGCTGGAACATCTTGCCGGGGCACTGGTTGCCCTTGACGGGCCGACCCGTTCTCCGGGTGAATCGAGAACCGTGCAACGCGTTACGGCGGTTACGTGGGACGATCTGAGGGCGTCTGCGACCCGCAGCGGAGAATGTTCTGCCGACTCGCTTGTTTATTTAGTCGAGTTCGAAGATGGAAAAGGCAGTGCCATTCTGGCTGCGGACGACCGGCTCGAACCTGTTATCGTGATCTACGATACGTATAAAATGAAGAAGGAAGATTTGCGGGAACCGCCGGTCGATCCGGATGCTTGGCGGACACTTGAAAATCTTTATTGCGAAGAGGATGACGACTATTATCTGGGGGCAAGCGAACTCCCGGAGCTACCTGTCGAAAATACGCTTTTGGAACATCAACTCATCTACGATTATATCAATAAGGAAGTAGAAGATACGGGCGGTGCTGTTTATACGGTTGAGAGCGGTTGGAATCTGAGCCGATCCGTGAGTCCCATGCTGACGACTCAATGGCATCAGGGAGCCCCGTTTAAACTACGTTTTCCGATTAGTACTTCGTGGACTATCTGGGCTCCGCCCGGATGTGTCACGATCGCCGTGGCCCAGATTATGAACTATCACCAATTTCCGCGCAATTATTGTGATTGGTCGCTGGTAAATCAATATAATCCTAAAAAACTCCTTGAGGAAAATGACCAGGATGTGCTGGACGAAGTCGCGTTGTTGTCTAAAAAGGTGGCTGGCGGTTGTCGCGTGGAATGTAATTTTTTTGGCTCTGGGGAAACTTTTTCCACGCCGGCCAAAGCCAAGCGTTTTCTTCGCGATATGGGCTATACCGGGATCGAGAAACATCTCGGATATGACGCGGACGTGATTAAGACAACACTGAATAAAGGTTGTCCTGTCTTTATCGGGGCTTTGTCATCCAGCAATCATGGTCACGCATGGGTGATAGACGGATATCTGAATTACGAAAACATCATCAAAACCTACAACGGCCCTGCCACTTTGTTGGAAACAAAAACAGTGAATAAACTATTCGTACACTGTAATTGGGGCTGGCAGAGTACTCGTAAGAATGGATATTATGCCAGTAAGGTTTTTGATACCCGAAACGGGCCTGCGGATTTGAGCGGATATCCGGTGGCGACTCGTGGGATCGATACTAAAAATTACACATGGTGGTTCCGGATCGTTACTTATAACAAACCCCGATAGTTATGAAAAAACTGATTATATTGTGGGGTGCCGTATTGGCCTCCCTATTGTTTTGCGGATGTCCTCCGGGCTCTGCGCCTTACGAGGATTTTTACTCCCGGTCGTTCGTCTTGCTATATTGTCAGGTAAGCGATATCTCGATCGAACGTCGGTATTATCCCGAAGACGATCCCGATTACAACCTCGGCTATTTTATCTGGTTCGTTGCTGATAAACTTTATCAGGCAAACAGGAACGGTGAAGAAAAACAGGTCTACGATGCGCTTTGCGAAAAGTACAATGATGTGACCTACAACCGTAAGGTACGATACTGCTATGGCGAATACAATCGCCCGAGATGTTCCTGCTTTTTTACGGACTTGGAGATATGGAGCACTGCCGACTGGGATGCCGGTCATCCGGCGGGAACGCCGCTCGATGACATCGTGCGTTTCGAAAGCGATACCCCCTGGCCCTATATCCGGAGCGGTTATACGCAGCGGTATTCCGACAAGAAAAGGGGCGAGTACTATCCGGTTCACTGTTTGGTTTCGGAACTTACGGCGGACGACATGACCCTGTTGCCGGATTACTTTTTTATCCTGTTTACCTCGCGTCCCGCCCTCGACCTGCAACATACCATCCGTGTCCGGTTGACCGACGATGCCGGGAATGTGTACGAGGCTGGCATCGACGTGGATTTCAGCCTGTGACCCGAACCATCCGTGCGGAAACGGGTATTTCTGTCCCTGTCGTTGGCTGTGTTTTCGGATGTCCCGACAGTATTGCAGCCGGCCGGCAGTCCGCTTTGGGTTGCTGTGCCCCCGAATCGGCGTGCGGGGCTTTCCTGGTAAATTTTATTCCGAAATCGGCAGGGCTCTGCCGAAGGGCTTGCGAAAAAGTATTAACTTTGCAGCCATGGAACCCAAAGAATCTCCGATACTGCAAGGCCTGAACCCCGCACAGCGCGATGCCGTGGTCAATTACGACTCCCCGTCGCTCATCATCGCCGGCGCCGGTTCGGGCAAAACGCGCGTGCTGACCTCGCGCATCGCCTATATGATCGAGCAGGGCGTGGCGCCCTTCAATATCCTGGCGCTCACCTTCACCAACAAGGCCGCCCAGCAGATGCGCGAGCGCATCGCACAGATGATCCCCGATAACCGCAGCCGCTATATCCGCATGGGTACGTTCCACTCGGTCTTTTCGCGCATCCTGCGCGAGAATGCCGAAAAGATCGGTTTCCCCGAGTCGTTTACGATCTACGAGCCCTCGGACTGCAAGAACCTCATCAAGACCATCGTCCGCGAACTGAACCTTCCCGACGAGAAATACAAGCCCAACCTCATCGCCTCGCGTATCTCCTACGCCAAGAACTGCCTGGTGACGCCCGGCGCCTACCTCGCCAACTCGGTCTATGCCGCCGAAGACCGGCAGGCGCAGATCCCCGAGTTCGGCAATGTCTACAATATCTACTGCCAGCGCTGCAAGCGCAACGGTGCGATGGACTTCGACGACCTGCTTTTGCAGACCAACATCCTGCTGCGCGACGCCCCGGACGTGCTGGCGCGCTACCAGGAGCTGTTCAAATACATCCTGGTGGACGAGTACCAGGACACCAACTACGCCCAGTACGTCATCATCCGCCGCCTGTCGCAGCTCCACTCCAAGGTCTGCGTGGTGGGCGACGACGCACAGTCGATCTACTCGTTCCGCGGTGCCAAGATCGAGAACATCCTCTCCTTCCAGAAGGATTTTCCCGCGGCCAAGGTCTTCAAGCTCGAGCAGAACTACCGCTCGACCCGCACGATCGTCGATGCGGCCAACTCGGTCATCGTCCGCAACTCCAGGCGCATGGAGAAACACTGTTTCTCGGCCGGCGACGTGGGTGAACCGATCCGCATTCTCAAGGCCTATACCGACCGCGAGGAGGCCGAAATGGTGGTCTCCGATCTGCGCGACAAAGTTCGCTCGACGGGCGACGACTGGTCGGAAGCGGTGATCCTCTACCGCACCAACAACCAGTCGGCCGTGCTGGAGGACAACCTCCGCCGCCGCGGCATTCCCTACCGCATCTACAAGGGCAGTTCGTTCTACGACCACAAGGAGGTCAAGGACGTGCTGGCCTATATCCGGCTGGTGATCAACCCGCGCGACGACGAGGCGTTCAAACGCATCGTCAACTATCCGACGCGCGGCATCGGCGACACGACCGTGCAGCGCATCGCGCAGCTGGCCGCCGAGCGGGGCGTCTCGATGTGGGAGGCGGTCGACGCGCTGGTCGCCGAGCCGGCCGCCGATCCCGTGCAGAAGACCATCGCCCGCAAGGTGGCGGACTTCGTGGCGATGATCCGCTCGCTGTCGCTCGCCCGCAACGAGAAGGGGCTTTACGACTTCGGGCTCGAGATCGCCACCCGCTCGGGCATCCTCGCGGCCTACCGCGCCGAGAATACCCCCGAGGCGACCTCGGCATTGGACAATATCGAGGAGCTGCTGAACTCGATGCAGGAGTTCAAGGAGCGGTGCGACGCCGAAATCCGCAACGGGGAGCGTCCGCAGGACGAAGAGGCGACCATCGAGGAGTGGTTGCAGAACGTCATGCTGGTGACCGACATGGACAAGGACGACCCCGAAGACCGCAACAAGGTGACGCTGATGACCGTCCACTCGGCCAAGGGGCTGGAATACAAATACGTGTATATCGTCGGGCTGGAGGAAAACCTCTTCCCCTCGCAGCGGGCCGCCGAGTCGCCCGACGGCATGGAGGAGGAGCGGCGCCTGTTCTACGTGGCGCTCACCCGTGCCAAGGTTGAGGCGACGATCTCCTACGCCGAGATGCGTTTCAAGTGGGGCAACATGGAGTTCTCCCGCCCGAGTTGCTTCCTGCGCGAGATCGACCCGAAATATGTCAGGGCCGACTTCGGTACCGGCGCCGACGACGACCGCCCGCACCGCTCGCCCGACGGATCCGCACCTTCGGCCATCGACGAACTGCGCCGCCGCTTCGACTACCGTTTCCAGCAGAAACAGCAGGCTGCGGGCGGGAACAATCCCGGCTCGGGCGGCGGCCGGCCGGGCATCAACCCCGGCCGCGGCAATTTCGGCGGTCGCCCCTCCGACGGCGAATCCGGCCCCGCAAGGCGTTTCGCCCGGGCTGCGGCACCCCGTGACGCCCGCCCGCAGGGGCGTCCCGACCCGGCGCTCGTCCAGGCCCCGCGCCCCTCGACCGACGGCATGCGCCGCATCGGTGTGCGGCAGGCGGCCGACGGCGGCGTACCCCTCGGCGATACGATGCCCGTCAGCGGCGATTATACCGTGGGACAGCGCGTCGAGACCCTCGCCACCGACCACAAGCTGGTCGTGGCCTTCGACGGCGCGGGCGAAAAGACCCTGCTGGCCAAATTCGCCAAACTGACCAAACTGTAACGGCGCGAAACTGCGCCGGCAGATACCGGTAACCCCGCTGAATCTCCCTTCGAAAGGGGCTGCGTTAGATAATTTTTGTTAAATTTGACCCAATGGACTATCCTGTATTTCCGCTGGTGTCGGTCTGCATGACCACCTACAACCACGAAGCTTACCTTGCCCAGGCCATCGAGAGCGTGCTGGCGCAGCAGACCTCGTTCGGGGTCGAGCTGGTGCTGGGCGACGATTGCAGTACGGACTCCACGGCCGCTATTTGCCGCGAATACGCGGAGAAATACCCCGGCCGCGTGCGTTTCGTCACGGGCCAGCGCAACGTGGGCTGGCGTGCCAACTACCTCCGCACGTTCGAGGCCTGCCGCGGGAAATACGTGGCCTACTGCGACGGCGACGACTGGTGGAGCGACCCCCGCAAGTTGCAGATGCAGGCCGACCTGCTGGAGTCCGACCCCTCGTGCGGGATGTGCTATACGCGCGCCAGCAACTATTACCAGAACACCGGCCTCACCGAACCCGACCACGAGGAGCATTTTACCGATTTCGACCGCCTGCTCTGCCGGCTCACCATCGCCAACTGCGCCACGCTGGCGCGCCGCGACCTCATCGCCCGCTACTATGCCGAGGTGCGCCCCGGGGAACATCCCGAATGGCTTACCGACGACGCTCCGATGTGGCTCTGGTTCGCGGCCTGCAGCCGGATCCGCTACCTCCCGGTCATCACGGCGGTGCACCGCCGCCTGCCGCAGAGCGTGAGCCATAGCACGGAATATCCCCGCCGGATCGCCTTCTGCGACTCCCTGATGGACATAAGCCTGTGGTTCGATGCCCGTTACAGTGCACGCCGCAACCGTTTCCGCATCCTGCGGCGGCGCAGTTCGGTCGCGTTGTGGGTACTCTCCTGGAACGGTTCCGTCGGCGAATACCTCGCCCGGTGGCGCCGCGACGTGGCTGCCTGTCCGCGCCTGCTGTTCTGCCCCGAAGGCTGCGGGCTCCTCGTGAAGAAGATTTTGTTCCGACGTAAAAAACAACGACTATGACTACCAAAGAGCGTTACGACGGCGTTATCGCCTGGTTCTCGGAGCACATGCCCGTGGCCGAGAGCGAATTGCACTATACGGATCCCTACCAGTTGCTCGTGGCCGTGATCCTTTCGGCGCAGTGTACCGACAAGCGGGTCAACATGACTACGCCCGCCCTGTTCGAGCGCTTCCCCACGCCGTTCGAAATGGCGAAGGCCACGGCCGAGGAGATTTACCCCTATATCCGGAGCATTTCCTATCCGAACAACAAGGCCCGCAACCTCGCGGGCATGGCGCGTATGCTGTGCGAAGAGTTCGGGGGCGAGGTGCCGAGCGACCTGCAGCAGATGCAGCGCCTGCCGGGTGTGGGGCGCAAGACGGCCAATGTGCTTGGCGCCGTGCTGTGGCAGAAGGAGGTGATGCCGGTGGACACGCATGTCTTCCGTGTTTCGAACCGTATCGGGCTGACGACCAATTCGAAAACTCCGTTGCAGACCGAGCTGACGCTCGAAAAGAACATCCCCTCGCACCTGCTGCCGCTCGCCCACCACTGGCTGATCCTCCACGGGCGTTATGTCTGCATGGCGCGCAGCCCCAAGTGCGGCGAATGCGGGATCGCCGCCTGGTGCCGCAAGTACGCCGCCGACCACAAAGGCCCGGAGTACCACACCATCATCACGCTCAAAAACAGCTTCCACGGCCGCACGATCACAACGCTCGCCGCGACCGGGCAGGACGTGTTCCACCACGACTT
>OHFA01001190.1_pt1 | contig 10634 bp, 7 predicted proteins | sample 1567501 | NCBI WGS metagenome assembly OHFA01 (sample SAMEA3879593, study PRJEB24766) | human gut metagenome | biome: human-associated habitat; feature: feces | place: USA | collected 1985/1987 | reverse complement strand
TAAAATGGGGAAAAATTTCTCATTTTAACTTGTACTAAATCTTGACATAGAACCACTTTTATGAACATTTCTTGGAACAATAATCTCATCGCCTGCCTTACAGACTGAAAGTACCATATTCTGTACTGCCTGCGTTGTTCCACCAACCATGAAAAAAGCATGCTCTGCACCAAACGCATCTGCCGTCAGCTCTTCTGCCTCTTTTATTACCGAAACCGGATGACAAAGGTTATCAAGCGGTTTCATTGAATTTACATCAATTCCCACACATCGTTCACCAAGTAAATCGACAAGTTCGGGATTGCCTCTGCCACGTTTATGTCCCGGAACATCAAACGGCACTATTCTTTTTTCCTGAATCTTTCGATAGCCTCATACAATGGAGCTGATGCCTGTCTTTTTAAATCCATTTCCTCTCTCCCTGCCATTATATTATCGCAACGGTTGCCAGATTTCCGTATAATACAAATTCTAAATTTTCGTAAAATACGGACTTTGGCTTGCTGCCAACGTAAAATGTGTGCTGTAAGGCACAAAAAGGCGTGATTAATTTTAAATTAATCACGCCTGTGGTATATTCAATCATTCTTTTATTAATCCCTGTACATGTACGTATACATATTACTTCATATATACAAAGCACTGAGATTCTGACCTTTCAGAGTTTATCCAAGTAAGTCACTGTTACCGCTCTTATTGACCGTTTCACAAGATGATATGCACCTTCGCATGATAATTTTAAAAATCAACTTATAAAACTTGGGCTTCTAACCCAATCAATAATGTGTGCCCTTGTCACACTCGGCAACCGACCCGCCCGTCCGCAAGGCTTAACATGTAATATAACCATGTGGTCTGCATGTTGGATAACTCTTATCCAAATCTTTTTTTACTATAATATATCATTTTTTAATGTCAACAGAAAAATAAAATTTTACTCAGATTTCACTTTATTTTTGCATTATTATACATTATCTCAAAAGATATTCTATAATTGCAGCTGTAACTTTATCATTAAGTTTCATAGACATAATGTTTGATATAATAACATTTTTGTTCTCACCGGATGTAAATAATCTGTAAATACTTCTCTTGTCATTATTATCCATCTGTGCCTGCAGAAGAAAATCATATATTTTATCATTAACATTTTCACCGTTGTATACAAGATTGTTTTCTTCATTATCAGCAAATATTTCAAGCTCTGACGCACCATCACAGTTACATGTAACTGTCCATGTATTTGTTTTTATATCGTATTTGGCATTATCTGCATTTTCAAATCTTATACCACGTGCAAATCCTCTTAATATAAAACGGTACTTTCTGTTTCGTGGAATTACCGATAAGTCACCGCTTACATCTATGCTTATTTTTGCCTTATCTTCATTCCAGTCGAGCACAAACTCTGTCAAAGCATATTCGCCTTTTTCGTAGTCAAATCCATCTCCAGAATCTTCGTACATAACAAATGTATTTGATGCACCTGGACATATAACCACATCAACTTTTTTCGGATTAATAATATCATTACTGCCACATTCCGAAGCAAGCGGTATTATTGCACCTGCACGTCCAAGCACAGGAATACTTTGAAGATTTCTACATAAAATCTGACTTTTTCCATTTTTACCGCCATTGTATACATCACCGGTAAATATATCTGTCCATATTCCGGCTGGTATAAAACATTCCTCACCGCTTTTTTGTGAATCTTCATCAATCTTTGTTGTAACAGGACACACAAGCATTTCACTACCAAGAAAATATTGATTTTTATAACTATATGCTTTCTCCTCAAATGGATAATAATAATACATTGGTATTATTACAGGAATATGCTCGCAATGACATCTGTAATTAAGTGTGTACATATATGGAATAAGTGCATGCCTGAATCTTAAAATCTTTTCCATATCACTGCAGTATGGCTCAGGATAATTCCATGGTTCTTTTCCACAGAACGGATTAGAGCTGCTGTGAAGCCTGTTTATCGGTGAAAACACACCAAACTGATACCATCTTAATGCAAGCTCGTTGTCTTTATATCCGTTCATATGACCGCCTATATCATGACTCCACCACGTATATCCCACATTTGATGCCGTTGCTGTAAAATAAGGCTGAAATTCAAGCGATTTCCATGTAACTATCGTATCTCCAGAAAATCCTATCGGATACCTATGGCTTCCAAGTCCGCCATACCTCGAAAGAATAAGTCCTCTTCTGCCTCTTTTTTCCATATCTTTAAAATGAAAATAATTTAGCATCCATAATGGGTCAATTCCGCTTGCTCCTCCGTTGTTGCCCTGTTGCCAGTCTATCCACCAGAAATCAACTCCAGCATTTTCATGTGGATGATGTACAAACTTAAAATACGCCTCAACAAACTCTTTGTTAGTCATATCAAACTCTATAGTTTTTTTACTGTCAGGATTAATTCCTAGATACTCTGCCATATCTTTATACATTTTTTCAAAATTCCGGATACCTGATGCCGGATGGACATTAAGTGTTACATGATAATTATGTTCATGCAGCCATGACAAAAATCTTTCCGGATTCGGAAATAAATCATTATTCCATGTATATCCTGTCCATCCGCCGCCAGATTCCATCGGCACATCGACTATATGCCAGTCCATATCCATAACAGCAACGGAAAATGGTATATTTCTTTTTTCAAATTCCGTCAGCAGCTCAATGTAACTTTCTTCACTGTATTTCCAATACCTGCTCCACCAGTTTCCAAGAGCGTATCTTGGAAGAAGCGGAACAGCCCCCGATAATTTATAAAAATCACGCAGACACGCAAAATAATCACGCCCATATGCAAGATAATAAACATCAATCTCTTCATGTTTCCTTTTTGATGGCATATTTTCTTCATCAAACACAAACGATTTGCTGTCATCAAAAAACGTCCTTCCACTCTTATCCATAAGCCCGTATTCAAGTTCAACTTCCCCGTCAGCCCTGTCAAGAGTTCTCATTGTGCCTTTGAGATTATGCTCCCGGGGCGGAAAACTATACGTCTTTGCACCAAAATACCACCTTCCACCGTAATTGGTAAAATCATATTTTACATCTATAAAAAGTCCTTCTTCACTAAATTTCTTTTTATCGTATATCATATGAAATGCTTCTGTCTCTATCTCAAGGCGGTCGTCACTTTGTGTCACTGAATATTCCGGTACCGGAAATTCCCTGTTAAGCACAGTCTGCGTCTGTAAATCTTCAAACACACCAGTCTCTGAATATTCCATTCTCATCATAAACGGCGTAAGCACCGAAAAACGATATTTTTCCCCCTGAACAATACATGCTTTGTTACAACAACTTTTAGCCATTTTTTTCCTCCGTTATTAAAATAATCTTTACTTGAAGATTAACACCGTCAGTTATCTTTGTCTACGTAAATAAAAATCAAAAATGCAAATAATACAGAAAAAAAGCTCCAAAACCCTATCAATTTTAAAATCATTTCAGTGTTCTGGAACTCTCTTCTATAAATTATTTGTATTCTACATAGTCAACAGTAACATATCCTGCTTCTGTTTTTATGCTATTATCATGGCATGCAAACATACCGCTCTTTACACCAACCCAGCGTCCTGCTTTTGCCTATTTTATGGCCGACTGCGGCGATTCCCCCTGCATACTTTGCTCCTTTTACATAACCTTCAAAAGAACAATTTTTCAAGGAATTTTTCCGCCAAGGGGCAACTGCGCCCATTCGGTGACAGGTGCCACCTGTCACGGTGGAAGGAGAAAGTAAACTACCCAACTGAAAAGATATATCAGCAGAAAAGAAAAACAGTAATGTTCCATTAAGCCGCAGCAAACAGCTTGTTATCAAAAGGCAACGGCGAAATCACATTCACCGCCGCTGCCTTTTTTCTTTCTGCTGTGAAAGAGTTAAATCAAATTATTTTTTTACCGCTTGTGCTGTTTTTTTGACCGTTTGTTCCGTTTGAAGGCTCCTTTGGTTATTTGCTCATTTACTCTTTGTTAAGTTTGTAGCTACCGCCATCGGTTCCTGTACCGCCGATAAGTGTTAAGGCGGTTTCGTTTACCGAAAAGGTATAATCGCAATCGCGGACAATATCCTCTGTAAAATCGAGGATGAGCTTTTTACCCTTGACGGTGTAGGCATAAGAATATGTCACATCATCGGCAAGTAATTTGCCTGTACCGTCCTTTTCAAAAACATATTGCGTATGCTCATCATATCTCCAGGTGCCGACCAATTCATTTGATTTTTTACCGAATTGGGCAATAATTAAAATTACAGCTGCCGCAACAGTGATTATTATCGCCGCCGAAAGCATTGCTTTCTTCATGGTATTACGCTTTTTTTTACGCCGCTTATTCAGCGCAGCAAGCTTGCTGCCGTAGGCTTTATATAAATATTCTTTTGCCATAAAAACCCTCTCCATATAAAATTGCAGCGGCAGCGTATAGTTACGTTGCCGCCGCAATTCTTTTTATTTTGCTCGCTTTTTCTTTGATACTACGGTAGTGAAACCGAGAACAGCAAGTGAGAGCACCGCCGCAAAGCTCCAGACGGCAACCATGTTGTCATCTCCTGTTTTGGGAGATTCGTTCGGAATCTCGGACGCTTTCACCGTGAACTTTGCAGTTGCCGTTCCGCTTTCCGAAACGATTCCGAGCGTATGCTCACCGACGGAAAGTGTAGAAACAAAATTGTTATTCAAGGTAACTATAATGCTGCCTTCTGCCTTTGTATAATCCTTTTCATCAAGAGTTTTGCCGTCAAGCTCTACACGAATGAAATCGGCAAATGCCGCATTGGAACGGAATGTCAAGGATTTCTTCTCTCCGTTGTTTACGGTAGCATTATTGCCTTCTATGATCTCAGGAGGAAATTTTTGAATAACGGTTTCGCTAAGAGAAATCTCTTTTGCGCCGGCTACATCCGCAAAATATTTACCGCAGTTTTCGCAATAATAATACTTTATATTGCCTTGCTCCGTTACGGTAGCATCCTTTGCCTCTACTAATGTAAGTTTATGCTCAAGCATGGCAATTTCCGAACCGGTTGTAATTTTCTTATTACAATCGATGCACCATGTGTCACCGGTGTAGCCCTTTTCCTGCTCGGTAGCGGGCCTTGCATCCCGAATTTCGGTGTGCTTGTGGTTGGTTGCGTCTACATCACCGTACTGCGCCTTGCAAACCTCACAAACTGCCTTACTTACACAAGTAGCCTCACCACCGCTGTGTGCCGCTTTGTCTATAACATTTCCGCAGCCGACAGTCTGACACTCCTTCCAATGATCGTGTTCATTGGTAGTCCAGACAGATGCGGGATTATGAGCATTCTTCGCAATGGACTGTCCGTCTGCGATTTTCTCATTACAATCGCTGCAATAAGTATCGCCGGTATAGCCCTCCTCAAAGCAGGTGGCTTCCTTTTGGTTCTTTAGATATGTTGTGCCCTTATGATTGTTTGCGTCAAGCGGTCCGTAAGAATGTCCGCATTCAGAGCATTCGGCCGGGGATTTGCAGGTTGCCTCACCGCCGTTGTGCGCCGTAATATCAAACTTTGTGCCGAAATAACAGGTATGCCAATGATTTGTGCCGTCGGATTCCCACTTGCCGTCAACATCGGTATGATTGCCGGTTGAGGAAATTTCACTGCCTGATTCGATTTTAGTGTTACAGTCGGTGCACCATTTGTCGCCGGTATAGCCGGCTTCACAGCAGGTGGGATCGGTTGCGCCGCGAATTTCGGTGTTCTTGTGGTTGGTTGCGTCTACATCACCGTACTCAATCTTGCATACCTCGCAGATAGCCTTGTTCACACAGGTGGCTTCTCCACCGGAATGATGTGCTTTATCAATGATATTGCCGCAGCCGACTGTCTGACACTCTTTCCAGTGATCGGTTTCATCCGTTGTCCAAACCGACGCAGGGTTATGAGCGTTTTTCGCAATAGATGTTCCTCTTTCTATCTCATGATTGCAGGTAGAGCAATAAGTATCGCCGGTATAGCCTTCTGCGTAGCAGGTGGCTTCCTTTTGTCCCACTAAATATGTATTGCCGATATGATTTGAAAAATCCTTCTCACCGTATTCAAATGTCTCGGAGGATTTTTCATCACAAACAAGGCAGCTTTTGTAATATACTGCGGGGCTTTGGCAGGTCGCAGCCGATTTAAGATACATTTTGCTAACCGTTTCGGTAAACTTATGGTTGCCAAGCTCACCGTATTCCTGCCCGCATCCATCACAAACCGCTTTTTTCTGGCAAGTCGCATTGCCGCCGGAATGTGTGTGCGCCTTGACTGTCAGCGCGGCAGAAACGGCGCTTGCTAAGTAGTTGTCGGTTTCCTTGTAGCGCACATAGTAGGTAGCGGGGGCGACCCTGGTGCTACCATTGTCGCAAGTGATCCAGCCGGTGGTGGCATTGGCAGAAATGTTATACTCCATGTCCTCGGCGGTGTTCTTAATCTCGCCGGTGCCGCTGTTCTTAATATCCCCTTTGGTTGTCAGACCGGTAGGAGCCGTCTGCGTAGCCTTATCAATGATATAGGTCACACTGACAGTGACATTGCCAAGGGTAATGCCGGCCGTGTATGTGCCCGCATTCACAGGGGCAGCCGACAGTGCATTGCCGTCCTTGACCGCATACGCGACGGATGGGGCTTTGCCGAACCAGCCTACACTTTCTACTTTCGCATTTTCATCTTTTCCATCGTTAAATTTTGTTTTTTCGGGTTTCTGAATGGTCACGCTGCCGCCGCTGAAATCGTTACCGTTATTATTCGAACAATTTTTGCAGGTTGCGGTAATGGTATCACCGCTTGCGGTGTAAGTCCAGTTATGCACATGGGTAACCATTTTCAGTTCACTGCCGTTCAACTTGGCCACATATCCGTCGGTATCGGAGATGAAATAGTCGGATGGGGTTTTGTCACTCATATTGTCATTCCAGCCGGAGGTGAACGGGTAATCGCCATAGTCTCCGCTCACAGTCACGCCGAGCTGCGCACCCTCGGACAATTTGTCGGTGCCAATGGTGATGGTCTTGCCGGTGGGAAGATAGACATTGTTCTTCGTGTCGCCGGTGAACTTGCCGTCTGCGCCCTTTGTGCCGCCCTTGGTATTGTCGGTGACGGTCACCTCGCCGCTGACGGTGAAGATACCGCTGCCCACACACACGCCGCCGCCGAAGGTTGATATGTAATCAGATTTGTATGCATTGTTGCCGGTGATGCTGCCGCCGGTCATCTTGAATTCATTGACCGTATACACGCCGCCGCCATAGGCGGCATTGTTGCCGGTGATGCTGCCGTCGGTCATCTCGAAGGTGCTGCTGCTGCCAACTACATACACGCCGCCGCCGCCATAGGTGGCCGTGTTGGTCTCACCCGTTTTCGTGCCGCCGATGGTGCCGCCGGACATGGTGAATCCGCCGCCGTCCACATACACGCCGCCGCCATAGCTGTTGGCGGTGTTGCCGGTAATGCTGCCGCCGTACATATTGAAGGTGCCGGAACTCACATACACGCCTCTGCCGGTCTTGCTGCTTGCATGGGTGATCGTGCCGACGCCCTTGCAGTCGGTGAGGGTGATGCTGCCGCCGGTCATATAGATGGCATCCATTCCGTCTGCGGCCGTGATTTTGTGCCCGTTGAGACAGAGGGTGACATTGTTCTCAATCTTAATGGTATACTCCAGGCTAATGTCACTGCCGAGGTAGTAAGTGCCAGTAGGAAGTATGTAGAATGTATCGTTACTGCCTTTTGTCGGTGCCCAGGATTTGTCGCCTATTTTCAGCGTGTTGCCCTCCTGCTTAATCTCCTTTTCAAATGTGGTCTTGTAGGTTTCGTTTTCGTGACCGCTGCCGTTACAGGTGCTGCCCCCGCAAAGGTAGTGGGTGTGCCCGTTTGTTGTTTCCGCCCACACCGTGGCCGGAACTAAACTAAACACCATGCACAAGCATAGAAATACACTTAATAATCTTTTCTTCATAGCGGTATTCTCCTTTTTGCATTGAACTTGCATTATTCTTTCTTTTACGATATATTATATTGTAAATCGTACCTTAGGGGACGAGTCAATAACTTTTACAGAAATTTGGTGAAATAATGATGAAAAAACACGATAACAGCCTATTTCAAATCGGAGAAGTTACAAAAATACTCGGAGTCACCCGCAAGGCACTGCTTGTATACGAAAATATGGGACTTCTGACACCGGCAGTAAAGGACGAAACCAACGGCTTTCGCTATTATTCGGCAGACAACATGACGCAGATCCGCTCTATCCGTTCGCTACAGGCGCTCGGTCTTTCCTTAAAGGAGGTAGCGGAATATTACTACGACACCGAAAATATGGATAAGCTTTTAGATAAGCTTTATGAGCTGCGGAAAATGCTGGACAGAAATATTCAGATGCTTCAGGTGCGTTCGGCAAAGCAAGGCGATTTCACAGTGCATAAAACCGTTCTGCCGCGTCAGGTGTGCTTTTGTCGGGAATATCGGTGTAAAGATGTTGCCGAGGCAGCTATTAAACTGCGGGACACCTACATTGCCGCCGCCAGAACCGGAAAAATGTCCATGGCGGCACGTATGTTCACCGTGCGCATGACGGATGACCTGGGTATTCTTGATTTGATGTGCTGTATCCCGGTGGACGAGAGCTTTGACGGGGCAGAGCGCATGGAATTTGACGAAACGCACGCCTTGTGCATCTACTATCGCGGACCGTATGAAGGAACTGCCGAAGCCATGCGGGTGCTGATGGAACATGTGAGCAAAAACGGCATTAAACCCGCAGGACGGTTGCGCTCCGTTTATTTAGAGGGACCACCCAACCGAGGCGATAACAGTGCCGATTATATTACTCAAATCGCTGTGCCGATTAAGAAATTCGAGAAGGTGTAATTGCCGGCTGACAATGCCGTAATAACAGTCAAATATGAAATCACAACAAGCAATCCCGATAAGGAGAAGCCTTGTCATCTAAACAAGGTTCTCGGCAGAAATAAACTATCCTTTTTAAGCACAGCGGATATTCATTCGCTGTGCTTTTTTGGTCTAATCCCGCCATGTGTAAGCATTCGGCGCCTGAAACAGACAAAATTTGCTCCATTCTACCTAACCCGACAAATTTTTTACCGAATGCAATGTATACTGTGTATATCAAACTTATGCGCTCTTCACAGTTGCTCTTGCATCGGATAGAATAAAATCAAAGAATCCCCCATACAGCGAGGTAGTTATGAAAACAAGGAGATGTCCCTAACAACCGTGTACACTTTCAAAACATAAGGCACACAGCCGTCATAACAAGACAGTTTTTCTGTCTGCATCCGCAAGCGGTCGTACTATGCCACAAAGCATAGTGCGGCCGTTTTTTGTTTCTCGCGAACAAATAAATCCATACAGGAGGTGACCCCGATGTATCTTCCGGAAAAAGAATTCGAAGAAATGCAAAATAACGCTCTGCCATAGGTACGGCGCCCTGCCGTTCCTTAACGACAAGGTGAAACGATGGGAAAATACATAGGAAAGACACAGGTGTTGAAATAGCAAAGGCTGTTTGCAAAAAGCACCTTGCTGCGCAACAAAAACACCTCTCTTTTTTTGACCCTCGCGGTCGACAAAATTCCAAAACAAACCGTAAAAACGCCAACAAACACTCCTTATAGTCAGCCGGTCCAATAGGAAAACCTGCAACAATGCCTCCTGCGTTGCCATCCGTTGATATGAATACCGAATTCTTAATCTGCAGATTCTTTATCATTCCATAATTATATAACGCAAAACCCTGCGGTCCGCTTCCGTTCGCATACAGTCCGCTGATAGAATGATTGTTACCATCAAATACAAGCTTTTGGTTATTGTATGGATATCCAGATGTTCTGAACACCTCGTCCCACATCCTAATGTCATCCGTCTTCGCAACAGGAGTACCATCCTCCTGAATCAATGTTCCTTCATTTACTACGATATCTGCTGTAAGCCTTGCACCCTTTGTATAAACTGTCTGTGCATTATCTGCGTAGGCATATAGTTGTCCGGCATTACTGATCTCGTAGACTCCATCTGTTTCATTGTAATGTGGTTTTTCATAATAATCACATCCGGCATTGGTACAGAAGCCATTCTTGATATTGTGATGTGCCTCGCTTGCATCATTGGTATATCCGGTACACCCCTTATAAACCTTATACTTGTCAGATGCACAGGGATTTGGGAGCGAATTTTCCGAAGATAAATTCTGTCCCCATGTAGCAGATGACTGATTTAACAAATACGCAGCCTCACCATTATAAAAGGATTCCTTGGGTAAAAAGGTTTCTCCATCAAATGAGTGATCCCCAAAAAAATGTTGTACTAGTATCAGAGCACCCATAGCAAGAACTCCAAGACATCGTATCATTCGAATAGTTTCAAAAGGTAGAAGAATTTGCATACGTTGATTATAATCATGTTCGTCCACACAGTTATAATGGTTATCGAACCCCATATGAAGCAAGGACGGCAGCATAAATTGATAAGCGCTATTTTTTAGTCACAAGTGTTACAAAAAAGCTTGACCACAACATAATATGCCAGTGGTTTTTTCGGTGTTTTAACTTCTTTCATGGTCTTTCCTCCT
>OHFA01001187.1_pt1 | contig 10653 bp, 7 predicted proteins | sample 1567501 | NCBI WGS metagenome assembly OHFA01 (sample SAMEA3879593, study PRJEB24766) | human gut metagenome | biome: human-associated habitat; feature: feces | place: USA | collected 1985/1987 | reverse complement strand
TCCTGAAATGGCGGTCTATGCAATGGAACACGGCGCCCATGTCCTGACGGAAAAACCGATGGCGATCAGGCTGGAGGACGCTGTCCGCATGAATGAGACTGCACAAAAAACCGGAAAGGTATTGATGGTAAGCTTTCAGAACCGCTTCAATCCGGGCTCACTGCTGATCAAAAATACGCTGGAGGCAGGAGAATTGGGGAAAATCCTGTCGGCGAGGGCGATGGTGACCTGGGATCGTTCAGACGACTATTATCAGCAGAGCGACTGGAAAGGAACGTGGGAAAAAGAAGGCGGCGGCGTGGTAATCGATCAGGCGATCCATACGTTGGATCTGATGAACTGGTTTATTCAGGATGAGATTGAATATGTGGAAGCGCAGATGGGCAACCGCGCCCATGAGATCATCAAGGTAGAGGATTGCGCGGAGGGCGTGATCAGCTATCGAAACGGCGTGAAGGCATGTTTTTTTGCAATTAACTATTATGCCTATGATGCGCCGGTGGAAATCGAGCTGTATTGTGAAAAAGGAATTGCAAAGCTCGTTGGGGAGCGGGCGCACATCCGTTTTCATGACGGCAGGGAGCTTGTCGCAGACAGAAATCCGTCGGAGGTATTCGAGTTCGGAAATGTGAAGCAGTATTGGGGCGTCGGGCATATGAAGGAAATCGAGCATTTCTATTCCTGTCTGGCGGAGGGAAAAATACCGCGCAACACATCCGGAGAAATTATGCCGACGCAGGAACTGATCTGCGCGATTTATCAGAGCGCGCGTGAGAACAGGAGGATTTTTCCGGAGGGGAAATAAGGAAACGGGATGATAAGAGGCGCGTCATTAAAAAGGGGTTGTGATAAAAGGTGTCGGAGAAAATCCGATGCCTTTTTGTATTTAATGAGCCGGATTACGGTCTGGCGCTGGCAAAAGCACACGGATGTAATCTGACAATAAAAGCGGAAGCGATATGGCTCCGGCAAGGATGGAAAAGGGAGCTGCTGAAACGCCCCCTCTTTTTTGATTAAAAATCAGCTTTAATGTATTCAGACGGCGTTTGGTTTTTATAGTGTTTAAAAACCTTTGCAAAGTACGAGGCATCATGAAAACCGCAGTCATAGGCGATTTCTGTAATTGTTTTATGGGTATAGGATAGCTGTTCACAGGCGGCTTCGATTCTGTAATAGTTTAAGTAGTCCAGGGGCGTCCGATGGGTCAGATCACGGAAATAGCGACAGAAATAGTTTTCATTCATATTTGCACAGGCTGCCAAATCAGCAAGTTTAATATCTTCTGAATAGTGCTCATCAATAAAAGACAAAACGTTTTTTAAATGCAGTATTTTCCGTGTATTATGAGATGTTACTTCATGATAAAGATGCTGCTGGAATAGTTCGCCAAATAAAATAAAGGTATAACCTTGAAGCATAATAGGATAACTGGAAGGTTTAAAGCGTATGAGATCCAGCATAGAGCTGATGGTTATGTTGATTGGATTTTCGTTTTCAAAAAAATTATTGATAATGATTTTTTGATTTAAAAGGTCAAAAAGCTTATGTTCATATAATTGTGTATGGGAATTTAACAGGAAAATGCGGTCTAAATCTAAAAGCAGGCATTCGTAGCAGCAGCTCTGCTCTTCCAAAGGAGAGCCTCCGTGGGTAATGCCGGAAGAGATAAATGCGCTGTCGCCGGGGGAGAGAAGGAGTTCACAGTCTTCTAGCTGAAGATGGAAGTGCCCCGAAAAAACATGTACAATTTCACAGAGAGGGTGCCAATGATAAGGCATATTGTAGCGAGGATGGATGTGGGTAACATGATAAAAAAAGTATGGAAAATCATGGCCTTTGTGTTTCTGCTGTTCTGGATAATCTAAAAATTTCATTGTGAAGTTCCTCCTGTCAGATATTTATATTATATCATAAAAAGTGAATATTTTACCTGAAATCACTAAAATTGTACAAGAATGAAATAGAAAAGTACACTAGAATGGATATATAAAAAGTTCGGGAGGAAGGGGCATGAAAAATACAGTAAAAAAACAGACATGGAAGCTGGTAAAAAGAAATTACTGCCTGTATTTGTTTTTAATTCCGGCAGTGGTATTTATTGGGATTTTCTGCTATGCGCCTATGTACGGAATCCTGATGGCATTTCAGGATTATTCACCGAGTAAGGGAATCGCGGGAAGCGCATGGGTTGGGTTAAAGTGGTTTCAAACTTTTTTTTCAATGCCGCGTTTTTGGCAGATCGTAAAAAATACGCTGGTAATCAGTTTATATTCACTGATAGTTGGATTCCCGATTCCGATTTTGTTGGCTTTGATGATCAATAGTGTAAAAAGCAGCAGATTTAAAAAGATAACCCAGACGGTTACCTATATGCCGCACTTTATTTCAACAGTTATTTTGGTAGGGATGATGTCGGTGTTTTTATCTCCGAGATCAGGTTTTTTAAACCATCTGATAACAGTGCTGGGAGGGCCGGAGGATCTTTATTATATGGGGAGCGCCGCAGCATTTCCGCATCTCTATGTATGGTCTGGGATTTGGAAAGATATGGGATGGAGTTCCATTATATATCTTGCCGCATTATCGGGAGTTGATCAGGAACTGCATGAGGCAGCGATGGTAGACGGGGCGAGCAAATTAAAAAGGATCATACACATTGATCTTCCGGCAATCATACCGACAATGGTGATTTTATTGATTATGAATACTGGCAGTATTATGAATATCGGGTATGAAAAAGTGTTTTTGATGCAAAACGATCTTAATGTAACGGCATCGGAGGTAATTTCTACATATGTGTATAAAATAGGGCTTAAACAGCAGCAGTACAGTTATTCTGCGGCAATCGGGCTATTTAATAATATTGTGAATTTTTTCCTGCTTGTGGTTGTGAATAAAATATCGAAAAAAATATCAGGATCCAGTTTATGGTAGGAAGGGGGAGCAAAATGCGAAAAAAAATCCGGTTTACACAGGATACTGTTTTTGATGCGGCGGTAGCGGCTGTACTGATAGCGATTATTATTATCATGGCATATCCGATTTATTTTGTAGTAGTTGCATCGTTTTCAGATCCGGAATATGTAAATAGCGGCAGTATGCTGTTGTGGCCAAAGGGCTTTACTCTTTTAGGATATCAAAAAGTATTTGAAGACCCGAGAATATGGATCGGTTATGGAAATACATTAATTTATACGATTGGAGGAACTGCGCTGGGAACAATAATTACAATGATGGCAGGATATGCCCTGTCCAGAAAAGACCTTCCGTTTCGCAATATTTTAATGGGGTATTTCGTATTTACAATGTATTTTGGAGGCGGGCTGATTCCTTTTTATATGGTAGTAAAAAAACTCCATTTAACGAATACAAGGATGTTGATGATCTTGGTCAGTGCGGTAGCGGTTTACAATATTATTATTACACGTTCGTTTATGGAGAATGATATCCCGGAAGAACTACGGGACGCGGCAAGAGTGGATGGATGCGGAAATGGGAGATTTTTCTTTAAAATTGTATTTCCTCTGTCAAAGGCAATTATGGCGGTACTGATTTTGTATATTGCAGTAGTTTATTGGGATTCTTATTTTAATCCGATGATTTTTCTGACCGACAGGGATAAGTATCCGTTGGCATTATATTTGAGAGAAATTCTGTTGACAGCGGCTACGGGAGCTGCCAATTCGATTACGACGGACGCGGATGCGGCGAGAAAACTTCAGACAATGGTTCAGGTTATTAAATATGGTGTCATTGTTGTATCTACACTGCCGATCGTTTGCGTATATCCATTTTTACAAAAATACTTTGTAAAGGGAGTTATGATAGGGTCTATTAAAGGATGAAGAACTGAAAATGCAGCAGCTATTTATAAAAGGAGGATAATAGGATGAAAAAAAGGATTATGGCGCTGTTATTGGGAGTATGCTTGGCAGTTATGCCGGGATGCGGAGAGAGTAATATTGTGGGGGATAACGCAGCAGAAGAAAGGGAATCGGGAGAGAAAACGACAACCTTTAAAGTAGCGGTAGTGTTACATCCGCTATCAAAGGATGAAGATTTTAACAACAAGGAAATTTATAAGAAAGCAGAAGAAGCAACGGGAGTACATATTGAATGGATACCGATTGCCGCAGCAGATGCAGAGGATAAAGTGAATATCATGCTTGCTTCTGATTTGCCAGATGCTTTTTTAGGGTTGATAGGGGAAAATCAGATTGCAAATAATATGGATTCTTTTGCCGACTTAGCTCAAAATGATCTGTTGAAGACGTATGCGCCGCATGTGTGGTCGGATTATGAAACGATTCCCGGCGGAATGGATCTGGTAACCTGGCCGGACGGATCGATTCGTTCTTTGATGACGGGGAGACAGACAAGCTATGAAAATGACGCAATGGGAATCATGTTCATGAATAAAGACTGGTTGGATAAAGCTGGAAAAGAAATACCACAGACAACAGAAGAATTTTTGGATGTATTAAGGGCGTTCAGGGATGGGGATATGAATGGAAACGGAGATGCGACGGATGAAATACCATTCGAACCATCGCAGAGCGACTGGTGTTCCAAGATCATGAATGCGGCAAATCCGTGGGGGATTGCAGGAACTGATTCCGGTGATGAGCAGGCATATAAAATGATAAAAGACGGTAAGGTTGTTGGAACGGTAGATACCGATGAATTTAGAAGCTTTCTTGAATTTTCTCATCAGATGGTAGAGGAAGGGCTAATGGATGTAGAGGCCTTTTCCCAGACTTCGGAACAGTATTATGCAAAGCTGAGCGAGGGGATTGTAGGCTGTTATTATACATGGACTCCGAGCGGAGATATGGGAGAGAAAGCGGCGGAAAATTATGTCCCGGTTGGAAAAATTGAAGCGCCGGATGGAAACGGATATGTAAAAACAGGTGCTCAGGATAAATTTGCAGCTAACAGAACGGGCTTTGCAATTACCAGTGCATGTAAAAATATTCCGAAGCTTCTGGAATGGTGGGATTATATGTCCAGCACAACAGAATTGAAATACATTTCACGTTTTGGAAAAAAGGGTGAAGCATGGGATATTGATCAAAATGGAAAAGTATATGAAAAACTTCCGGACAGCCTGACGGAGGAATTCAGTATCGAGAATTATAAATACACATACGGTATGGTTGACTATGGACCATTGATCAGAAAAGATGAGAATGCAGAAATTAAAGAAGAAATTGCAAAAACGTCATGGTACAGAAATGAATGTGTAAAGAAAGTACATGATTTTTGCATTCCGGCAGAGGAACAGATGCCGATACGTTTTGTAGATCCGGCGAAAACAAGTGAACGGACTTTTATTGAAACAGAACTTTTTTCATATATAAAAAATTTTACCGCAACAAGTATTTTGGAAGGGATTGATGATGCGGCATGGGATACCCATTTAAGTCAGTTGAAGGCATTGCAGTACAATGAATGGCTTCAATGGTATCAGGATTTTCTGGATAAAAAATTTTAAATAAATATAGGGGAAACGGGGGAGGAGAGGGGACTCCCCTGTATGATAAATATGAATATCAGGAAAATATCAGGAATTGACGGGGATCAGAGAGATTATTATTTATATCCTAAAGCGATACCGCCATATGGACGGTCGGAATATATCGAAGAGGTTGTTTTGGATCGGTTTCGTTATCATAGCGGAGAGGGCGATATGTGGCCCCTGACATGGGCGGCAGACGATATGATATATGGCGGAGCAGGGGATAATAGAGGATGTCCGATGAATATATGGAAAGTGGAAACGCTGCGGTTTTCACCGGAAAGTCTTACTTCTACGGGGCAATGGCGCATGGACGTGATCAATGAAGAGCCGGTAAATTTAAGGGAATGCTGTCATGGCAAAGCTGTTTCTGTAAAACCATCGGGAATTTTAGATATTGGCGGGATTCTCTATTTGGGCGTAGAAGCACAAAATTATGGAGAGGATCCATTATTTTGCAGGCAAAGGAATCTGTATGGGTGGATCATGAAATCGACCGATCAAGGAAAAACCTTTGAAACAGGCCAGCCGGAAACAGATTTTTTCAGAAATAAAATCGCATCGTGCCATTTTTTACAGTTTGGAAAAGGATATTCGGGAGCCAGAGACGAATATGTCTATGCATATTTTCCATATGATAAAGAAGATGGAAACAGCTACTGGGAAAATAATGATGCCCTGTTACTGGGACGTGTTTTGTGCCAGGATATTATGAAAAGAGAGGCGTGGGAATTTTACTGTGGTATGGCTTCAAAAAATCCGATATGGAATTGGGATGAGGAAAAAGCGGTTCCGGTATTTGAATATTATAAAATGACAGGGGCAAATCATGTATCCTATAATCCCGGAATCAGGCGGTACATCATGGGAAATTACAGTTTTATAGATGAAAATCTGAACCCAAGGCCAATTCATCAGATGAGATATCCGGAATCCCATTACAGTCAATTAACATTGTATGAGGCACCGGAACCATGGGGGCCATGGAAATTGTTTTACCGGGATGACCGATGGGGGACATATGGAGACTATCAGCCGAATTTTCCTACAAAATGGATGACGCAGGATGGGCGGATTCTGTATATGGTTTCATCAGGCTCATGGGATGATTATAATTTTGTTGTTCAAAAGATGGCGATTCGATTAGCAGGAGATAAAACATTGCCGGATGCTGCCAAATATTTTAAATATGAAGCATAAAAAAAGAAAGCTGATACGAAAGAATACAGTATATTTTTGTATCAGTTTTCTTCTTTTTTGTCCCCACTTCCCCCCTTGCGCAATCCCTCCCCCCGCATTATGATAAAGAAAGGCAGACATTTTTCAGACAGGCTGCCTGATCCCAAATAGAAGCGACAGGAGTATAGGAATGGACATTATCAACAGATTAAAAGACGAACTTTCCGTACAGCGCTGGCAGGTGGAAGCTGCGGTAAAGCTGATTGACGAAGGGAACACGATCCCGTTTATTTCCCGATACAGAAAGGAAGCGACAGGCTCGCTCAATGACGAGGTGCTCAGAAACCTTCATGAGCGTCTGATATATCTGCGGAATCTGGAAGAGAAAAAGGAATCGGTGCTGGCAGCCATTGAGGAGCAGGGCAGCCTGACGGACGAGCTTAGGGAAAAGATCCTGGCGGCGGAAACGCTCGTGGTTGTAGAGGATCTTTACCGTCCTTACCGTCCGAAAAGAAAGACGCGGGCAAGCGTCGCAAAGGAAAAGGGGCTGGGCGGTCTGGCAGATCTGATCCTTCGGCAGGAGCTGACGGGTTCTCTGGAAGAGGAAGCGGCAAAATATATCAGCGAAGAAAAGGGCGTGTCAGATGGAAAGGAAGCGCTGCAGGGCGCAAAGGACATCATTGCGGAAGGGATTTCCGATGAGGCGGATTACCGGATCTATATCCGGAAGCTGACGATGGAGGAGGGAAAGCTTTCCAGCACGGCAAAAGATGAAAAAGCCCAGAGCGTATACGAGATGTACTATCAGTACGAGGAACCGCTCAAAAAGGCGGCGGGCCACAGAATCCTGGCATTAAACAGAGGAGAAGCGGAAAAATTTCTGACTGTGAAGGTAGAAGCGCCGGAGGAACGCATCCTGCGCTATCTGGAAAAAAAGGTGATCGTGCGGGATAATCCTGTGACCAACGAGGTATTGAAGGATGTGGTGGCAGACAGCTATGGCCGCCTGATCGCCCCGGCAATCGAGCGGGAGATCCGCAATGAGCTGACGGAAAAGGCGGAAGAGGGCGCGATCAGCGTGTTCGGCAAAAACCTGCAGCAGCTTCTGATGCAGCCGCCGATTGCAGGGCAGACTGTTCTTGGCTGGGATCCGGCATTCCGTACCGGATGCAAGCTCGCTGTGGTGGATCCGACCGGAAAAGTACTTGATACTACCGTAATCTATCCGACTGCCCCGCAAAACCGCGTGGACGAAGCCAAAGCGGTACTGAAAAAACTGATTTCCAAATACCATATTACATTAATCTCTCTGGGAAACGGTACTGCTTCCCGCGAATCCGAACAGATCATCGTACAGCTTCTCAAAGAGATTCCGGAACCGGTACAATACATCATCGTAAACGAAGCCGGTGCCTCCGTATACTCTGCCAGCAAGCTGGCAACCGAAGAATTCCCGCAGTTTGATGTCGGACAGCGAAGTGCCGCATCCATGGCGCGCCGCCTGCAGGACCCACTCGCAGAGCTGGTAAAAATCGACCCGAAATCCATTGGTGTCGGACAGTACCAGCATGACATGAACCAGAAGAAACTGACCGAAGCGCTGGATCATGTCGTGGAAGACTGCGTAAACCGTGTCGGTGTGGACTTAAATACCGCTTCTGCTTCCCTGCTGGAATATGTCTCCGGTGTGAGCAAAGCCATTGCCAAAAATATTGTGGTCTACCGCGAAGAAAACGGAAAATTTGCCTCCCGTTCCCAGCTTCTGAAAGTGGCCAAGCTTGGACCGAAAGCCTATGAACAGTGTGCCGGCTTCATGCGCATCAGTGACGGAAAAAACCCTCTGGATGCCACCGGTGTACACCCGGAATCCTACGCAGCCACGAAACAGCTGCTGGAAACACTCGGCTATACGCTTTCGGATGTGACAGACCGCAATGTTGCCGGGATCTCGAAAAAAGTCCGGGATTACAAAAAGCTTGCACAGGATCTGGAAATCGGCGAACTGACTCTCCGGGATATCGTAAAGGAACTGGAAACGCCTGCCCGTGATCCGCGTGAGGATATGCCAAAACCAATCCTGCGCAGTGACGTGCTCGAGATCAAAGATCTGACTCCGGGCATGGTATTGAAGGGAACCGTGCGAAATGTCATTGATTTCGGTGCCTTTGTGGATATCGGAGTCCATCAGGATGGTCTGGTACATATCTCGCAGATGTGTGACCGCTTTATCAAGCATCCACTGGAGGTCGTCAGCGTCGGGGATATCGTGGAAGTGAAAGTTCTGAGTGTGGATGTGAAAAAGCAACGGATTCAGCTTACAATGAAGATCTAACATTCAGGAAACAATTTTTAAAGAGAGGTCATATCCTGTCATGGTTGTGGCCTCTTTTTTGTCACCCTGCCAGCGGATTATTGACCACTGGATTACTGTTCACAGGTTACCCTGCGAACAGTAACTTCGCAGCCCCATATAAAGTTTTGCTTCGCAAAAGGGGCTGCTCACACCCACATCACGTTCATACGCACCTGAACAGCATGGTGTTCAGGTGCTGGGTGAACAGTAACCTCACATTCAGCTGCATGCCCGTGCATATTCCTGTAATTTTTCTTTTGCAGTCTGCGACAAATGTGTCGGAATCTCTATCTGCACCTGGGCATATTCATCTCCGTGAACTGCCGGATTATTCATAGCTGCTACGCCCTTTCCTTTCAATCGGATTTTTGCCCCAGACTGTGTACCCGGTTTAATCTTACAGACAACATCTCCATACAACGTATGGATCTTTATCTCTCCTCCGAGCACAGCTGTTGTATACGGAATTTTCACCGTCGTATAAACATCCTGGCCTTTTCGCTCGTAACCAGATTTTTCTCCGACTTTGACTTTGATCAGCAGATCTCCGTCCTTTCCATTGTACCCTTTCTGTCCTTTCCCTTTCAGACGCACAGACTGCCCGTTTGCAATGCCTGCCGGAATATGCACTTCAAAGTTCTGGCTCTTTCCGTCACTGGAAGAAAGCGTAAACCTTTTATCACAGCCAAATACCGCTTCTTCAAAGCTGATCGGTACTTCCGTCTCGATATTTTGCCCTCTTTCCTCATGTACTCCGCCAAAACCACTGCCAAATTCTCCGGTACTTCCAAATCCGCTTCTTCCGCCAAAACCTCCGGTTCCGTGGAATCCACCTTTTTTTCCAAACAATTTGTCAAGAATATCATCCATATCGGAAGAACCATCAAAATGGAACTCCTGATATCCGTTGCCCGGTTCTCCGGAAGAATACGACTGATAAAATCCTCCATTTCCAAATGGATTCCCGTACTGTGCCTGTTTCATCTTCTCCGGATCAAAACCTGCCTCCAGCGAAATCGGACCGTACTCATCATACAATTTCCGCTTCTTCGGATCTCCCAACACTTCGTAAGCTTCCGTTACTTCCTGAAAAATTTTTTCCGCATTTGGATTTCCTTTATTCATATCCGGATGATATTTTTTGGCAAGTTTTCGATATGCCTTTTTAATCGTTGCTTCGTCTGCATTTTTATCTATTCCCAAAACTTCGTAAAAATCTCTTTTTGCTGCCATAATTATCACCTCACCAATCACAAAAACAGGAACTGCTTTCTAAAATGCACTTCCTGTCATTCCATCTCAGTCAGAGCATTTTCCACTAAGACGTACTTATATCTTTGCTTCAGTTTTGTTATAGCATTGTTTTTAGCACTCGTCAAGCATGTCTGCTAACAATTTTCTTAATTTTTTCTAAATTGGTGATTCACGGCATGGTCTGAGGCTTTTGATTTTTGCAAGAGGAACGGAACACGCAGCAAAACAACGACTTATATACCATAGATTTTTAAATCAACACGTCCATCGGCAACTGCAATTCCATCCGCCTGCAATAGCCTTGCCTGCGCACCTTCTCCACCAAACGCAAATTCTCCAGCTAATTCTC
>OHFA01001180.1_pt1 | contig 10712 bp, 8 predicted proteins | sample 1567501 | NCBI WGS metagenome assembly OHFA01 (sample SAMEA3879593, study PRJEB24766) | human gut metagenome | biome: human-associated habitat; feature: feces | place: USA | collected 1985/1987 | reverse complement strand
GCCGGTCCGGCATATGTTCCATGCTCGAACCCTGCGCTTTCGTCAGCACCAAAAGCACCTCGTCCCGGTAAGTGTACAGTTCATGGACGATCTGCGCGACTGCTTCAAAATCGCTGCTGTCATCATGTTCGGTCGCCTTTCCACTTTCCATTTCATTTACCTCATAGGAAAAATGCTCCCGCAAAATCTCATTGAGCCGGTCCATGAAATTTCCCACTACTTCACAGAACAGGTCATCTTTGTCCTGAAAGAAAAAATACAGCGCTCCGGTGGTCACGCCCGCCTTCTGACAAATCCCTCGCAGAGATGCCCCCGCAAATCCTTTATCCATAAATTCCTTTTTGGCACATTGGAGCAGGTGTGTCTTTGTCTCGTTGTCGTGTATCTTCTTTCCTGCCATGGTATCTCCCTGTAAATAAAAATGTAACATAACGTTGTTATGTTAGATAACACCGTTATGTTACATCATTCCCATGTCTATGTCAATAGAAAAACTTATGCATTTTTCTGTTTGTGTTTATCATAAGCTGCAAACATGCCGGCAAGCAGTGTCCCTGAAATAGAATGCCAGGTGCAGGAAACAGCGCAGATGATCGCAGACTCCGGTGTTGCGGAAAACTGCGCGGTCGTTGTGGCAAGGTTTGTTGCCAGTCCTGCATTCTGCATACCAACTTCGATAGCAATGGTTCTCTTTTTGGCGGTATTCATACCAACAAGTTTTCCTGCTCCATAACCAAGCAGATAACCAAGTCCATTGTGAAGAAAAACAGCTACAAAGATTACAGCTCCGGACTGGAAGAACTTCGCGCCCTGGGAAGATACCACACCACCGACAACACATGCCAGCCCCAGTACCGCAACACCCGGCATTATTTTCTGTAACTCACTGAACATTTTCTTTTTTCCCAGCAGATAGTTGAGAAGAAAGCCCAGTGCTACCGGAAGAATAACCGTTTCCACAATAGAAACAAGCATTGGCAGTGCCTTGATGGAAATATTGGTTCCGCTTGCCAGAAGAGAAACCATAAGTGGTGTCATGATCGGGGAAAGAATCGTGGATACGGTTGTCATTCCCACGGAAAATGCCACATCTCCACCGCAGAGATACGACATGATGTTGGATGACACGCCACCCGGACAACAACCTACCAGAATGAGTCCCAGTGCAATGCCGGCAGGAAGATGCAGCACTTTCGTCAGTGCGAATGCCAGAAACGGCATAATCAGATACTGTGCCAGTGCACCAACACAGATATCGAATGGTCTCTGTGCCAGAATCTTAAAATCCTGCGTTGTCAGTGTCAGACCCATACTGAACATAATAATACCGATGATGATCGACTGACTTGTAAACTTATTGGAAACCGGATCGGTAAATAACTGATGGTTTACCCATCCCATCATTCCCGGAACGATAAATGTTACTACCGCAATTGCAATTACCACAATTGATGTGTAGTCCGATAACCATTTGCTGAGTTTTTGTAGTGCTTTCATAAACTTTTCCTCCTTGGTCTGTTCACTGAAAAACGAATTCAGACATTAAAAAAGTCCCTTCCCAGATACTACTCTGGAAAGGGACGAATAAAATCCGCGTTACCACCCTGATTCCACAGAAAAACTCTGTGACACTTCACATACCAACATATGCTATCCCATAACGGAGGAAACCGGCAAAGTTTACTCACAGTTGTCTGCTTTCAGCCCGCTTCTTAGAGAGGATCATCCATATCCGGCTACTACCTGTTCGCACCACCCACAGGCTCTCTGAAAATAACGATAAGATACGATGCTGTTCTCGTCAACGAATTTCGGTGAACAATATTTTCTTTTCGATGATTATTATATTCCCCTGTACAGATATGTCAAGGAAAAATTTTCCGTTTGCTCTTATGTCCCACCTTTTGGCTCAGGATTACGTTTTAAATGCATGCACAACATTCCACATGGAAAACACTAGAATCTTTTTAATTTCATCCTTTATCGCTTCGCTTACCGTTTCACACATAGCCTCTCCTACTCAAAAGGTTAACTATTATCTATTCAAGAGGAGCTATGATACTCCCTATTTAAACTTGATTTTCTTAATTGAAGAATAATTTCCATAATATGTCGTTCCGTCAATAGTCTTATATGCACGAATCCTTACATAAAAAGTCCCTTTCGATCGAGAATACAATTTTATATTTGCATCTGACTCATCAAACGTTTTACTATTTGTAAACTTTTTATCTGTTGCGGTCTGCACCTCGTATCCGCTTGCATCAGAAATTTTACTCCAAGAAATCTTTACCTCTTTAGATTTAGTATTTTTTACATTTATGCGCTTTATTTTACTAGGTTTTATATTCTTTACATATATTTTATAATTACCAAAATCGCTTTCCTGATAATCAGAATATTGATAACAATATCTTAAATAATATACGTCGCCCTTAGTACATTTTAGATGAATGTATCCATCCTCATTTTTCCCTATATATGTTCGATCCCCCATCAACTCTTCAGATGAAGAATAGACGCCAAAATATGTTTTACTTGCTATAGAAAGATTTTTTGCATAAATCTCATACGTACCATTTTCAGGAACAACAAATTTATAGTAATCATTATCATATGCCCCATCTAATGACCCCTGCAAAGTCTTTCCTTCCACTATTTTTTTGGCACTTTCCCAAGAATCCCCAACATCATCTTTTCGAGAAGAAACATTAATTTTTATATTTCCTTTTTTTGAATTGCCTTGATGAACTTTTAAAATATATGTACCTGAAGGCAATTTTTTATTATAATAACAACCATCCGACGCCCTAAGATATGAGCACTCATGTATAACCTCCCCTACGGATGATTCTATCGTAAATGAAGTTCTACAATCCACCGACAAATTCTTGTAATAAATAGAATAAAAATTATCAGATGATTCCGGCACTTCAAAAGAATATTTTCAATATCTCCAGATTCAAATGTAGCAACGTAGTCTGTACCATCAACTGGAATTGTTGTTGCTAAATCAGATGTGTACCCTGGCATTATTCTCGTATATGTTGAATCTGCTTTGGTAACAACAGGAATCATTGTTATCAGCAAACCACATACCAATATCCAATTTACAATCTTACCAATTATTTTCTTCATAACTTTTTCCTCCTTTAACCTTTAATAATTATACTTGATTTTATTTAATATTGAAACGCTTCTTCTGTAATCCTTATACTTTTTTTCTTTGCAAAACTATACTTGTAATATTTGCATTCTCCAATCATCGGTCCATTGCTATAATACAAATACTTTGAAGTGATTGCCCCAAACTCATTTGCCTTTATGGTTCCATATGTGATCGTCTTCTTTTTTTCGATGTTATAAGACTTTATCTTATACTTAAATTCTGCAATCGGTTCCACATAATAAAACGTGTTATCTATGAACTCATAATAACTGCAATTACTAGTAATCGTTTTTATTTTCTGACCATCAGACTTTCTATACAATGTCATTCCAGACTTTCCTGATGATGAAATTGTCTGAATTGCAATGTATTTTCCAACAATCTGTCCAAAATAACCATTCTTGCATATCTGTTTTAACTTTTTTCCCTTTAAATCATACAAAAACACCTCTGGATTTCCAGTTTTCGTATATCCACATCCATAAATCTTTCCATCCACTAGTACCTCTAGTCTCTGCAATTCCCTTGCAGCTCCTAATTTATTGCTTTCTCTCGATTTCAAATTATACGAATACAAATTTCCTGCATGCGTTTTATTATCTATAAGTACATAATAAATAATGTCATAAAGTAGTCCGCACTCGCCGATACATGTTCCCTTATCTGCCTCAACCAGAACTTCCTCTTTTGTCATTTCTTCATCCGAATACCTAGATATTTTTTTCTTTTTCATATCGATCCAATATAAATATCCATCCATCCAATATGTACCAGATTGTCCATCATCCCAAGGTATTAAATGATAATTTTCTGTGTTTTTCTCATCTGCTTTTGTTATTTCTAGATTAATAAAAAAGCCTGTCATTACTACCATTACAAGTACAAGAAATCCCCTTATAATATTTCGTTTTTTCATATCTTGTTTCTCCTTCATTTTAAAACAACTCAATTTCTGACATTACAGTATCCTCATATTTGCTTCCTTTGTATGTAGAAAGAATTGATATTTTTACATATGATGTAATTCTTCCATCAAAATAGAACGTTTGGCTCCCATCTACATTATCTTGTAACTTAAGACGTTCTGATGTTCCATCAGAGAACTCCACTTCTAGTTTTTGTGGTCGTGCATTCTTGTAATATAAATCTTCACTCTTCTGATAACCATTCCAAATCTTTATTCCATTAATTGTATAGCTACCATCAAGCTCAAAGCAAACAAATTCGCCCTCACCAGTTCCAGAAACACCTTCCACCCAAGCAGTTGTTGTATCTTGATCGATTAACCGTTCCGGTATATGCTGAATACTCTTTTCCTTCAAATAAGAACTAGCTGAAACCCGCTGAATATTTTCCATCGAAATTGCTGGCATCTCTGAATTTTCGGTATTCAACACCTCTAACTTTGTCTCAGTTGTTTCGGTTCCAATTGATGATTCCATCTGCAAATCCTGTGTCGAATTTATATGTTTCTCACTCGTCATAATCTGAGAGTCAACTTCGTGTGGTGATTTTAAATCTTTCCACTTTACTCCAATCGCAGCCACAACACCTAACAGTAATCCAAGTAACGCTGATACAACTATGTAACCCCCTTTCCTTTTTTTCTTGGTACGTTCAGGCATCATATGTAATTCGGTTTCATCTCTTAATTTTGTGCCACAATTTTTGCAGAACAATTCATTATCTTTAACCGGTCTTCCACATCTTCTACAATACATAAACTCTACTCCTTATGCTTTTATTCTGCGAATTTACAATATGGACGTAAATCAATTTTGCTTATTTTACCATTCTCATCAACACTATATTCAATAGCACAATTGTATTCTGATTCCCCCGAATAATAAACGCCTTCCTTAACTTTATACAAGCCCAACGCCTTCATATTATGCAAGAGTTTTTCTTCTTGGTCTCCAACCTTGCTTCCAAATACGCTCACACCATCTATCGGTCTATAAAATGTAATCCCTCCGCCATCTACAATTTCTGCTTTGATAATTTTTTCATTTTTATCATAGAGTTCGTATTCAGCCCCATACGTATAAGGATCCTCCATCTTTCCAAACTCTCCATCTAACATCTTATATTCCATTCCGTTAGCCACTAGATCTTTCGTTAACGAAGCTCTTACTTCCGTAAAATTCCAATTATACGGTTGCAATAGCAAAATTCCCCAATCATTTTCTTCATCTGCTATGACTTTATATCTCTCTAAAATTCTATCACTTGCTGTTTTTGCAACATCAACTATAGTTTCATGCGTCAATATCGGCATTTCTTCAAAGCTCTCTACAACAGCCCCTTCTGCATATTTTTCCATTATCTCATCAAATTCAGAATCATCGCAATATGTTGTATCGCCTTTTATACAAATTTCACCGTTTCCATTCAAATCATATGTTTCTAATTCATCCACGGCCTCCGTTAAGTAAAAAGTTCCTTTATCATAATATTGTTGTGCCTCTTTATCATAATAATAAATTGTTTGTGCTCCGTGGTCGTTGCTTACAATACTTCCATTCTCATATAAATCGCCCTCGTTTCCAAACCCCAGCATTTTGTTTAGTCCATCTGCAGAACTATCATATTTATAGACTGCATCAAAAGTCGCTGCCATATAGCCACCATATGCGTAAATCATTAATTCATCTTCACCATCTCCATCAATATCCTGGATACTAAATCGATACTCTATACTATCTGGATCCATGCCATCAATTTTTTCATGCCAACTGTCTGTATCTTTTTTATCAGGAAATGTATTTGCATAAAATAAATTCGACAGTGCATCCGAATAACGTTTCCATGCAATGTCATCTGCGAAAAACTCATATTGCATATCATCGTTATTTTCAAACTCCTCGCTACTTTGTTCTATTCCACCTTCGCTTTCGGAGTTCATTGATTGAGCCACATGCAAAGATTCTCGCTTTCCGAGTTTATTACTAATAAATGCGGAAGTTCCAAAATATCCGAGAGAAGTGGTCACCAAAGCAACAGATAAACCAATTGCAATTGGTTTGACCATATTACTTCCAGCCAATGTCACTTTTCCCGTAGTTGAAGCTATCATATTTTCATGCGCCCAATATCTGATGTTCCTATTTACCGCTATAGCTACCTCCTTTGGGCAAACCGATGCTTTTGCTTCCTCCTGAAAAATCCAGCACAAACAAGGAATAATCGGAATCGCATATAGCTTTGTTCCCTGCTTCTCTAATTCAAGCACGCTTTCTTTTAACTTCTTTTTAGCGTATCGAATTCGGCTTTTCACTGTTTCTGAATTACACTGAAGTTCTTGCGCAATTTCATTTACCGAAAGTTGATCATAATACCGCATATACACACAAATACGTTGATCTGATGGTAACGCGCTAATAATCTGCATCATAATTTTTCGTGTTTCTACATAGTCAACTTCTTTTTCAGGAATAAATTTACCGTTTTCATCCTCTGTATCCCATTCTTCATCCCCGTCTGATATTAAATCTGAAAATGTCCATTCTTTACATTTTCGATTATAATCCAATGCCTTATTTCGCACGATAGCATTAATCCATGATTGCAATTTGGTATAATCATGTAGTGTATCCAAGTGTTCAAACACCCGAATATAAGAATCCTGCAAAATATCATTTATATACGAAATATTACACGCATGGGTTTGTGCAACAAAATATGCCGAATTTATCGTTTGTTCATAAATTAAATTTATAGCATTCTCTTCTTTGTTTATTGCATCTTGAATAACCTTTTCATCAACTAACATCCAACTTTTCTCCATATTTCTAACCTCTCTTTTATCTCTGATATTATATAGACGAATCAAAATAAAAAAGGGGGTTAAAATAATACAAAATTTTTATATTTATTTCATTTTACAACATATAAATAAAAATAACCATAAAAAAGCTCCACTTGGAACACATGAGATTCTTAACACTCTCTCACGTCCAAATGGAGCATATTAAAATTTACCAATCAACTGACTGCCTTATAGGCTTCGAGCGCTTCCTTCGCCTTCGGCGAAAGCTCACGAAGTTTATGGTGTCAGGCACCAATTGCACCAATGCTGGTTGACCTCTCCATTTGCTCTTATGGGACATATATAGGAAATGTATTCTTTTATGTCCCCCCATATTGTCCGCATGGGACATATGTGAAATATCTATTCTCTTATGTCCCATCTCTCCTTTACAACAGGACATACATTATATCTTTTTCTCTATATGTCCCACCACTCCTTTACAGTGGGACATACATTATATCTTTTTCTCTATATGTCTCACCACTCCTTTACAGTGGGACATACATTACATCTTTTTCTCTATATGTCCCTACAACTTTCCATCAGTCTTTTTCAAAATGCTGGTAATCCTTCGAATGTGTCCAATCCCCACCCCAGGTAAATCCATATCGGGTAAAAAGCTTGTAACACAGATCATTGTGATCGATCTTGTGCGGAAAATCCCCACTCCGGTCAACATATGCTTCTGCGTTTGCAGGCTCAATCGACAGCTTTCCGTTGACGGTTTTTACATAGGGGTTATAAAGCGTATTGATGTCGACTGCCATGCCCAGACCGTGTTTTGAGATTTTTGTCGTGTGGGAAATGAAACGGAAATTAAACGCGGAGGAATTGTTATCGCTCATGGATGCCTCATCATCCGCATCGTATTCATCCACCAGCCGGACTTTTTCAATGGGATATTCTGCCTCATACAACTGCCTGAAAATGGCAAGGACATCCTCTGCAATGGCTTTATTTACCACAAGTTCTCCCTCTTTTGTCTGACCGTCAAACCCCATGTGGAGCACATGAAGATAGCGGAGATCTTCCCGCGGTACGGTACAATCTGCCTTGTATGATTTTCCCTGCATCTTCTCAAAAATATCGTCCGGGATTTTGGAAATATAGAATGCTTCCTCTGTGATACTTTTCCCGGTACGATCCGCATTTTCAACACTTTGTTCTTTCTGCGTATGATCCGGTTCGTTCATGTTTTGTTTTTTCTCACTCAGTTCTGTCCCTGAAGTCCTGTGATCCTGTTGTTTTTCACTGTTCTCCTGATCCGCAACCTCAGACTTTTTTGTGTTTGATTTTTCCGGATGCCGGATCAGACGGCTTCCGGTTACGACTGCGGCAGCTGCAAGTAACACGGCCGCAGTGATGATCATTCCTTTTTGTTTTTTCACCAGTTTCTCCTTACTGACACGTTTCCCTTTTCTGTACATAAAAATTCATCCGCTTCAACATGATAACACCGCTAAGCCTACGCTATCGAAAAAAGTGTCATGTGAAAGCCCGAAGGCCGCATTTCTGCACGGATGAATTGTGTATATTTTAGCACTGATTTTTGGGATTTGCTATATTTTCATAACAAAAAATGCATTTTTCTTTTAATGCACCCTCGAAAAATAATCCATCAGAATTCCCTTAATATGATTATACCTTCTGGCATAAGAATTTTCCACCCGTATAATCTCCATATTGTGTGCCTCACAGATGGCATTTTTCTTCCGGTCGCGCTCCTGCACCACCGCATCCTCAAAATGCTCTTTCCCGTCAAGTTCGATTGCCAGAACCGGCAGTTCCTTTTTTCCCTGTTTTTCGTACACAACAAAATCAAAGCGCCCCATATAAAACAGATCATCATATGTCATGTTGTCCTGAAACACCTGCGATATGGCAACTTCTTTGTGGATCACATACTTACTCTGGGAAAGCCAGATATTTTCGAGCGCATGCGTCAGGTTTTCGAGAAATGCATTTTCGGTAGCGGTAGAAAACGGCTGGATGCCAAGTGCACGGGAACTGATATGTTTTTCCGTGATCTCTGACTTCCCGTTAGTTTTGATGTACTGCGCAAGTTCATAAAGATCATCGTCTGCCTGTCCTGCATGCAGACGCTCCAGTTCTTTGCTGTCTGCGAGCAGAACAAGTTTGTCTTTCGCCCGTGAGGTTGCAACATTGATCAGTTCCTTATTGTTTTTCAGCCACTGATAGGTACCGGCATTGGTGCGGTCGGACAGTGCCGTGGAAAAAAGCACCACATCCTTTTCATCTCCCTGAAAAGCATGCACCGTTCCACAGACTAAATTTTCGAGGTGGTTTTCTTTGATCGCCTGTTCGATCAGTGCCCGCTGGTTTACAAACGGTGTGATCACCGCGATACTTTTGTCCGTGTTCTGCTTCGCGTATGCAATGACCTCGTCTGCTTCCGCCGGAGATGTATTTTTAATCTCGGCACGATCGCTTTTTACATCTACATAGACAAGCGGCTCCGGCTCTTTGCTTTTTGAACAGATCTGCAATTTGGAATTGTAATATTTTTTATTGTTAAATCCAATAATCTCTCTGTTGCAGCGGTAATGGCTGCGCAAAAGCACTTCATCACTCACCGCATCACATGCCAGATACGTTTTGTAAATCGAATTCTTTCTGTAATCATATTCCTCTGCCACATGATACCGCCGTCGCAGCTTGCGGTTGGTCAGTTCTCCGAGCAGAATAACCGGATTCAGCTGCTGCGGATCTCCCACAAGCATCAGTTTCTCTCCACGGATAATCGGGACAAGAGAGATCGCAACGTTACACTGGCTGGCCTCGTCCATAATAGTCATGTCAAACAACGGCTCCGGTTCCCCGATCTTATGTGCCGATATGCAGGTAGTGATAATGATTGGAAAAACACGCTGCAGCTTCTTTACATTTTCGGATTTCTGCATGTATTTGTTGAATGCCCGCGCCTGTGTCTCTGGATTTTCTCCAGAATCTAAAATCTCCCGCAGTTCCTGATATTTGGGTTCTTCGAGTGTCTTGATATAACGCGCAGACGTATAAAATAAATACTGATAAAATTCTTCTTCGTTGCGGTCGAGAAGCTGCAGGGCATCCGAATCGGAAATTTCACCAATCTGGTGGATTCTCTGATCGAGCCTCTGCATCTGGTATCCCTGCAGGTCCATCTGAAACGGGAGCAGATTCATGGCATTTTTAATATGTTCCTGGTATTCCATGAGATGCGAAAGTGTCTCTTTCCGCTCCTTTAAATCCAGAATTTCCTCATACTCTTTCAGTCTCGCAGAAAGACGTTTTGCACGGTCAACCCGGTCATCCTTGCGCTTATCGAGCGTGGACGTAAATATTTTTACGGTCTGCACCTGATTGCGCAGGCGGTTGATGTAGCTGATTGCAGCTTTAACTTTGTCTATATTTCCAAGCCGCAGTACCGGAAACGGAATGGTCTGTCCATGGTACTCAAGATGCGTCAGTTTTTCAAATACATTGTCGATTGGAACGTTATTGTAGGACGCAAATAAAACGGTCGTATTGTTAAAAAACGCCGTTACTATCGTGTTGATGATCGTATTTGTTTTTCCCGTGCCCGGTGGCCCCTGTATGTAGGCAAGCGGATATTTCATGGCGTTGTTGATTGCCAGCAGCTGATCCAGATTGATGTTCTGATTGATCAGTGCAATCGGATACGCCTTGGTGCGGCGCGGCCGTTCTAACAATTCCCCGAAGAAGGCTTTGACT
>OHFA01001178.1_pt1 | contig 10737 bp, 7 predicted proteins | sample 1567501 | NCBI WGS metagenome assembly OHFA01 (sample SAMEA3879593, study PRJEB24766) | human gut metagenome | biome: human-associated habitat; feature: feces | place: USA | collected 1985/1987 | reverse complement strand
AGCTTATGTAAGGTTTATACTGTGTTGCAGATACTTTATCTGCAACCTATCTGCCACAGTATCTGCAACGCTCCAACTATTTGTCAATTAATGCATTACACGCGTTTCGTTGCAGGTGGCAGATGTTTTTATGTTTTTCAACTTTATAGTAGACAAAAAACTCTCATTCATTTCTGCACCTGCTTGAACAAGATTCACCTCTGTGTCCTCCGCGTCCTCTGTGGTGAACAAATGCATAACCGCAAAGCAATTACTTAGTATGCTGCTTCACATACTCCGATGGCAGACAACCGACATACTTCTTGAAACTGGTAGAGAAGTAAGAAGAAGATCCGAAGCCTACCATTCCGCTAATCTCCGAAATGGAGTAGCGCCCTTCAAGCAACAATTTACACGCTTTATTAAAACGGATGCGCCGGATAAAGTTGGCAGGCGGTTCACCGGATATGGAATTCATCTTGAGATACAGTGACGAACGGCTCATACAAAGCTGGCTGGCCAACTCATCAGAGGTGAAGTCTTCATTACTGATATTTTCTTCTACCACCTGAATAGCTTTGCTCATGAATTCCTCATCCAGATTATTCGAAGTCATTTTAGCAGTATCTATATCAATCGTATTCGAATAATAGTGTTTCAACCGCTGGCGTGCTTTCAGTTGATTAGCAATTTTTCCTTTCAATAAATGAATCGAGAACGGTTTGGCAATGTAATCATCCGCTCCAGCCTGAATGCCTTCCGTCTGTGCATCGACACTTCCTTTGGCAGACAACAGAAGGACGGGAATGTGACAGGTTTGCAGATTTCGTTTAATAAGCTGGCAAAGTTTGATACCGTCAATACCCGGCATCATCACGTCGGAAAGAACAATATCCACACGATGTTCTTTCATAATAGCCAATGCTTCTTCGCCGTTTCCGGCGGTAAGCGTCACATAGTTCTGCCGGAAATTATCTTTCAGGTAATCCACCATCTCTTTATTGTCATCTACCAACAAGATAGTAGGCCGTTCTTCCTCGCTGCCGACTTCTATCTGATCGTCGTCCGATTTCTCTTCTGAAACCACAGCCGACGCATCACCAGAGAAATATTCATCAGCCACCGGAAGCTCCCGGAGAGAAGCAGATGTTTCGACTTCATGTACCGGCAATTCACGTTCTTTCTCCGTGAAGGCAGCCATATCAGCAGGTAGCGTGACTTTAAATTCGGTATATTGAGCAGGTTCGCTTGCTACGGTAATAGTGCCGTGATGCTTTTCTACCAGCATCTTCACCAATGACAATCCGATACCCGTCCCCTTTCGCTGACCGTCTACCTGATAGAAACGTTCGAAAATGCGGGTTAGCTGTTCCGGAGACATACCGATTCCGCTATCTCTTACCGTGAAACCATAGGTATCTCCCTCTGTCCATAAGGAAAGCGAAATACTTCCGCCATCCGGTGTAAACTTAAAGGCGTTAGACAGCAGGTTCATCAAGATGGTCTCTACATACGTCCGGTCCGCCGGAAGCAATCGTCCTTCCAGATCGGATTTTATATGAAAGCTGATAGCACGTTTCTGCGCATTTTCTTTAAACAGGGCAAAAGCATCTTGCAACAGTTCTTCCACATTTACCTGCGCAACATGAATAGGCATTGCACCTGCTTCAGCTTTACGGAAATCCAGTAACTGGTTGACAATGTGCAACAACTTACGACCGTTCTTATAAACGTAATCTAGTTTCTGTTGTACCGGAGTACCTTTCAGATTACTCTGCCCCAAGAGTTCCTCCAACGGAGCCAGTATCAGACTCAACGGAGTACGCAACTCATGAGACATATTCATGTAAAAACGTACTTTCTCCTGACTGATTTCTTCTATCTTGTTTCGTTCTATCTGTTCGATCCGGACTTGCATCTTCATTTTGGCACGGGCAATAAAGAAATAGATCACAAAGACGAGAAGCCCTAAAGAAAAGAAAATGAAAAGTGTCTTTGCCCACCAAGTCTGATACCACATCGGAATGATATGCACAAAAAATTCAGTGGTCGCCTCGCTCCACTTTCCATTGTTGTTACATGCCTTCACCTTAAACACATACTCACCGGGCGGAAGATTAGAATAACTCGCCCGTGCAAAGGAAACATGACGGGAATAGTTCCACTCGGTTTCAAAGCCTTCCAATTTGTAAACGAACTGATTCCGCTTGCCAGCCAAATAGTTGATAACAGCAAACCGGATATTAAAAAGTTTCTGATCGGAAGGGAACGACATACCCAGCATCCGCCCTTGCTCGTCCTGATAATAACGTACCCGTTCACTTTTCATATCCGTAATCACCTGATTTAAGACAACGGCTCCTGTTACCACCGCATCCGGGGAATATGGATTATCACCCAATTCGTATGGCTTGAAATAGGCAACGCCCCCAAGAGACCCCAGGTAGAATGTACCATCGTGCGCTTTGCAAGCTCCGAAATAGTTAAACTGATCGTGAGGCAATCCGTCCTGCTTTGAATAGTTGAGGAAAGTACCCTCCTCCGTATTGAAGCAAGCCAGTCCCTTGTTAGTTGTCAACCATAAACGCCCCCGTTCATCTTCCAGTATATTATAAATAAAATCGTTTGGCAAACCGTCTTTCATCGTATAGTGTTTCCAGGCAGTCGGTGCTCCTTCCTTATAGCAATATAATCCTGTGGAAGAACCAATCCAGATTTCATGACGGCTATCCTCCTGTACACAGAAAGCCTGTATCAACCCATGCAGATAAGCCGAAGAGGAAAGATGCAGTTCTTCCAGTTTCCCGCCGGCATACAAAAACAGGCTCTCTTCCGTACCGATCCAGATTCTTCCTTTGGAATCACGGAACAACGTATATATCAATACATTCTCCAACTTTTTATGCTTTTTAGCCAACGGATGCTGCGAAAGTTCGCCGGTCTGTTTGTCGAAAAGGTAAAGCCCGCTCATGCCGCCTACCCAAAGTGTTCCATCCGTTCCGTCCAATAAGGAGTAACAACTGTTAGTCAGGGAAGTAGAATGGGGAAAGGAATATGTTTCTATCCTGCCACTCTGATGATGCAGACGACTCATTCCCCCTCCATGAGTGCCGATATAGACACTTCCATCCTTGTCCGTCCATATACATTTTATATTGTCCGACTTTAAAGCATTGGCGGAAGTACCCGTCCGGTAATATGAAAAGACTCCGGTTTTCCGGTTATAATAATTTAATCCGCCGTCGTTCGTGCCGATCCAGAGATTGCCATTATCCGGGTCTTCGGCAATACAGCTCACCGTGTTATCACTTAACGAATTCCTCCAGGCGGAATGTTGCAAGCGTCCGAATGCCGGAGCGAGAGGATGATAATAATTAAGCCCGCCGTAAAATGTACCGATCCACATTCCCCCTTGATTATCTTTCAAGATAGAACGGATGGAATTATGGCCCAAGGTAGTCGGATCTTCAGGAGAAAAACGACAGATACGGAAAGTTCCCGTCTCCGGTTCAAGGATAAGCAAACCTTCCATGGTTCCTATCCAAATCCTTCCTTTATCATCTCCGGACAATGTCCTGACCGAGTTCGTAAGGAAATAAGCAGCAGTATTTTGCTTGTTATAATGATGTTTTATTTGAAAGTTGTTATCCACACAATACACCCCGTTTGTCAATGAAGCCAGCCAACAGTTGCCGGTTTTGTCGTCATAGAGCATATCGGAGATGGTTTCTCCTTTCAACTGGAGAAGAAGCCGGGTCACGTTTTCGTTGCGTACATAATAGAAATAGACACCTTCCGAAGTTCCCAACAGGAAACCGTCATTCATCCGGCAAACTGAATAGATCGTTTTTCCGGCAAGTTCCGGCTGCACTTTCATCCGCCCGATCTTTTTATCAAAAATCACCAGACCGATATTGGTAGCAAGCAAAAGCCGGTCGCCTTCCTCCGGTTCTCCGATAGCCAATACTTGCATCGGCTGATTGTCCGGTGACGAATAATTGGTGAAATTATTCCCTACTATATTATAACGGGATAAACCGACCTGTGTACCTACCCATACCGTACCTTTCGAATCGGTATGAAGTGAATAGACATGATTGTTTGCCAGACTAGTCGTATCATCCGGCGCTTTATAATACGAAACGAAACGGGAACCTTCATACCAGTTCAGTCCGTCTATGGTGCCTACCCAAAGCTTATTATTATGATCTTGTGTCAGAGCAAGCACAGTATTTTGCGACAGCCCGTCATCCACGGATAATCGCTTAAAATGAATGAAGCTGTCGGCGGCCGATACAGCCAAAGGAAAAAATAAGATGCAAACGGTTAATCCGAATAGGTACTTAAATAGCAAATGCCGGTCTTTCATGAGCTAATATTGAAGAATTTATCGTAAAGATAAGTATTTTCAATTCAATCTGATAAATGAATCCCGTTTTTTAACTCATATAAAGGACCGGTATCAGCTCAAAACAGGACAACCGCGCCAAAGTCCGACAGTTATGAATTCATATTTTAGACGCGGTTGCCCTGAACTTTAATTTTTTTACGGTTTCTCTTCAAGTTAGTAAGACGGATTTTCTGATTTTTCTTTCAGATCTTTATAACGTTTCAAGGCTTCCAGATAATAATAATCGGCATAATTGAGCGGAGTATCAATTTCACTGTCGTGCGGGAAACTACCAACCGAATGTAACAGGACGAAACCATAATTTTCTCCTTCTTGGGCCAAATAATCATCAGAGGATAACTGTTTCAGGATATGCTCCGCATAACGGAAATATTCTTCCCCTTGTTTCTTGTCGCCATAACCACTCAACTCCAGTAATGCAGAAGCTGTTACGGCAGCCGCAGAAGCATCCCGCGGTTCATTTGGAATATTAGGAGCATCATAATCCCAATAAGGTACATAGTCATTTTCGGACGGGCGATGATCGATAATGAACCGCGCTATTTTATGAGCGGCATCCAGATAGTTCTGCTGCTTGGTGAAGCGATAACACATGGTATATCCATACACTCCCCAAGCCTGTCCACGCGCCCAAGCGGAAGAATCGGCATATCCCTGAAAGGTTCCTTTCGACTCTACTTCACCGCTATCCGCCAGATAACTTACCACATGATAGGAAGTCATGTCCTCCCGGAAGTGATTCTTCAACGTTTTGTTAGCATGAGAGATGGCTATTTCACGATATTTCGGATTATTGGTTTGTTCCGAAGCCCAGAACAACATTTCAAGGTTCATCATATTATCAATAATCACCGGATAACTCCAATCACCGAAATCCCACGAACGAATCAGTCCGACTTCCGGACGAAAACGGGAGCACAAGCTTTCTGAAGAATGAATCAGAATCAAACTGTCCGTTGGCTCCGGTTTCAAACGGATGCCCTGCCCATAACTGCAAAACATCATAAAACCCAAATCGTGATTACCCGTATAATATTGCATATCCTGCAGACGGTTCGTATATTTACGCGCCTCTTTTGCGAGAGCCTCATCACCGGTCAACTCGTATGCCAGCCACATGGAACCGGGATAGAAACCACTCGTCCAATCTGTGGGGTGCTCCAGTCTGTACTTTCCTTCTTTGATAGAACGGGGAAAACAGGCGGTATCCGGTTCATTCTTCAATTGTTCTGCCATATAGAGCAACTGATGTCCCGATGTTTTCACTGCATGGTCGAACCATGCCATCTCATTTCCTTTTGAAGCATCGCAAGCAGTCAGGAGCGCCATACTCCCTACCGCCAGTAAAAGTTTGTTTTTCATTGTTCCACTTTATTTTGTTACTGTATTCTATTACTGGCAACAAAGTTAGAGCAAGTCGCAGACAAACCCTTTGCAAATCTATTTTTTCATTTTTGTTTCTATTTCTACGGACTTTGATTTTGTCCAAAAGTGTTTTGTTTTTATCTTTTATAGAAAAACAGGCACGGATTTTACCAAATAAGCTGTTGTCAGGCATAACCAAACAACTATGCAGCCTTTTGCAAAATCCGTGCCTCCACCAAAAAGTACGCGCTCTTCTATCTCACAATATCTTCCGGAAATTTAGCCGGCATTTCCACCCTCTTCCAGGTTTCATAATACCAGGTGTTCAACTCATTTCCATTCAAATCATTCTTGATAAAATATTTCAGATGGAGATAATCATTGTCTTTAATCTCAAATTCCAAAATATTGTCCTGATTGTCCAGCATCGGGAGATGAATGTTCTTCTCGATACTTTCCTTATAAGAATCGTCCGTGAGTTGTTTATAAGTACCATATCCAGTAATAATCGCATCCGCACCGGGAATAATGGTAAAGTTAACGATTTGTCCGTCATCACCCAATACTTTAAATGTATTACTGGGTTTCAACGCTCCCGGAACATCGGGAGACTCGGATACATAATGGCAGAGCTGCCAAATACCTTTCAAATCGGCCGCTTTGAATTTGGTTTTCTTCTGGGCCGTCGCACCTGTTACCGCTAACAACATTATTGAAAGCATGGTAAAGAAATAGAGCTTTTTCATTGTTGTATTATTTTAGTTAACACTCTCGAATGCGTATTTCCAAATATAAAGATTTATTTTGAGAATACAGCAATTCAGAGCATAAAAAAACTCGCATAACCTGAAGATTATGCGAGTTTTACATAAATATACCGAAATATTAGAAATCAGCATTTCTTGGTGTACGCGGGAACGGTATCACGTCACGGATATTCGCCATACCTGTTACAAACAATAACAGACGTTCGAACCCTAATCCGAAACCGGAGTGAGGACAAGTACCGAACTTACGGGTATCCAGATACCACCACATATCCTTCATCGGGATATGCATTTCTTCAATACGGGTCATCAGCTTGTTATAGTCGGCTTCACGTTCGGAACCACCGATAATTTCACCAATTTTCGGGAAAAGAACGTCCATGGCACGTACAGTCTTACCGTCTTCGTTCTGCTTCATATAGAAGGCCTTGATCTCCTTCGGATAGTCAGTCAGAATCACCGGACGTTTGAAGTGTTCTTCCACTAAGAAACGTTCGTGTTCGGAAGCCAGGTCCACGCCCCAGTAAACCGGGAATTCGAACTTATGTCCTTTTGCAACAGCTTCTTCAAGAATCTTGATACCGTCTGTATAAGGCAAACGTACGAAATCATCTTTCAATACACCTTGTAGACGTTCAATCAAGCCTTTGTCGAACATATCGTTCAGGAACTTCACATCATCCGCACAGTTATCCAACGCCCATTTCACACAATATTTGATGAACTCTTCTGCCAAGTCCATGTTATCTGTAATGTCGTTGAAAGCCACTTCCGGCTCAATCATCCAGAACTCTGCCAAGTGGCGGGGAGTGTTGGAGTTTTCGGCACGGAACGTAGGACCGAATGTGTAGATAGATCCCAAGGCAGTAGCTGCCAGCTCACCTTCCAGCTGACCGGAAACAGTCAGACTTGCCTGCTTACCGAAGAAATCATCTTCATAAGAGATAGAACCTCTCTCGTCTTTCTTCAAGTCATACAGGTTCATGGTAGTCACCTGGAACATCTGTCCGGCACCTTCACAATCGGAAGCCGTAATGATCGGCGTATGGAAATAGAAGAAGCCCTTTTCATGGAAGAACTTGTGAATAGCAATCGCCATGTTGTGACGGATGCGGAACACTGCACCGAATGTATTGGTACGCGGACGCAAGTGAGCAATCTCGCGCAAGAATTCCATAGAGTGGCCTTTCTTCTGTAATGGATATGTATTATCGCAAGTACCCAGCACTTCGATTTCACGAGCCTGTACTTCCACTTTCTGTCCGGAACCCACTGATTCTACCATTTCTCCGTTCACGCTGATACAAGCGCCGGTAGTAATCAGTTTCAGCATCTCTTCATCGAAATTAGCCAAATCTACTACGATCTGCAAATTATTTATTGTAGAACCGTCATTCAGTGCGATAAAGTTTACTTGTTTGCTACCTCTACGGGTGCGAACCCATCCTTTCACATTGACCATAGCGCCAATATCTGTGCGCTTCAACAGATCAACAATTTTTGTTCTACCAATCTTTTCCATTTAACTTTTTCTTTTTAGATACAAGAAGACGAGGTTTCAAATGCAGGATGAATTCTTTCCTGCTTTCTTTCCCCGTCCTCTGTCAAGTTGTTATTTATTGACTTATTACTCAAACGAACCCATGCGGAGGTAGTTTACTTCTGCTTCCGACAGGTAACGCCAGTCTCCGCGACGCAGACCTTTTTTGGTCAGTCCGGCGAAGAATACACGGTCGAGTTTTATTACTTTATAACCCAGTGATTCGAAAATACGACGAACAATACGGTTCTTACCGGAGTGAATTTCGATACCTACCTGGTCTTTCTTGAAATCATCTGTATAGCTGATCGCATCTGCATGGATTTCGCCATCTTCCAACTGGATACCAGCTGCAATCTGCTCCATATCTGCTTTAGTCAGGTTCTTGTCCAGATGAACATGATAAATTTTCTTCTTCAGGAATTTCGGGTGTGTCAGCTTGGAAGCCAGATCACCGTCATTCGTCAGCAAGAGTACACCAGTCGTGTTACGGTCAAGACGTCCTACGGGATAGATACGTTCGTTGCAAGCACCTTTCACTAAATCCATTACTGTACGGCGTTCCTGTGGATCATCCGATGTAGTAACCGTATCTTTCGGCTTATTCAACAATACATATACCTTACGTTCGATGCTTACCGGTTCATCGTGGAACTTAACCACATCCGAACGCTTGATCTTTGTACCCAATTCCGTTACTACTTCACCGTTTACAGAAACCACACCTGCTGTGATAAATTCATCAGCCTCACGACGGGAGCAAACACCTGCGTTAGCCAAGAACTTATTCAGACGAATCGGTTCATTCGGATCCACCTCCGGCAACTCATATTCGATGCGCTGCGGGCGGCTGAACACCTTATTATTCCGACGCGGTTGCTGGCGATTCTGATTATATCCTCCGCGATTATTATACCCCCGGTTATTATATCCGCCCGGGCGATTGTTTTGCTTCGGATAACGAGGTCTCTCACTTTCCCCGTAAGGCTGCTGGAAGCCCTCTCCCACTTCGTTATTACGATTATAATCCTGATTATACCTCGGAGTATTGTTGTAATTATTGTTCCGACGGTTGTTTCCGTAATTGCCCTGACGGTTATTGCTATACCCTCCCTGACGATTACCATAGTTGTTTGGACGTTCGTTGCCGTAAGAACGATTTCCTCCATCTCCATAGTTATTGCGGGGATAGTATGGTCTTTCCGCATTTGCACTGTACGAGGAGTGTCCCTCTTCTCCTCCATTTCTTCTGTACTCTACTTTTTCATATCGCTCGGTCGCACCTTCGCGGTTCGACATTCCGATGCGCGGACGCTTAGCTCTTTTTTCGCTTTCCATAGAAATTGTTTGTAATTAAAAATACAAGCCTCTCGGCCTATTAAAAAACATCTGTTATAAATGATAGTTATTTTTTCTCATAAACAAAAATTAGTGCAAACCGAAAGTAAAAACAAATTTACTATCGAGCCGCAGCCTATGTTTGTAAACACGTTGCAAAGATACGAAGGATTTTTCATTTTGCTTCTATTACAATCGAATAAGTTGTTATTTTCTGCTTAAAAAAACAAAAGCTCGGGCCTTTTGTTCGTCCGGCTTGCAAAGAATCTGCCTTACAACCGTTCAAAGCAACAAATACATACTCAATACGGGAATCAGTGGGGTTATCCTTGCATATTTACCCCCCCTCCTCAGAAACGACTGTTTCTTCGGCCTCTCCCCTATCGCTATACGACACAGAGGAGAAGGGTAAAATCTATCCCTGTGCCGAAATGAGAATTACCATTTTAATCTTTTCTTCCTATTGTATCTATGTGGCATTGCCGGACATTTCAGCCCTTTTTTTTAGAACAGTGAGGGATTGGAGTGAGATTATTAAAACCTCTTCCCTGCCGTGTCCCGTAGTATTATGGGGTGTTTTGCGACAGCAAAATATAGAGGCGGTGTCCGAAGGACAGAGGGGTTAAATAAAATTATCCGCAACAGAGGAAACATATCAAAGTATCAACACCCTACCTCTGTTCATCGCAGATGAGATAGGGGGAGTGCCCGAAAGGCTAGGGGATTAAGCCTTCAAAAACATAATACATTATCTTTCTCAATCCTTCATCGAAGAGATCGAACTGTTGCTATTGTCAAGAATTTCATCGCTAAAATTCATGTCTATTCCTTCTGATTTTCTACTGAACCCAATACAGAACCGGCATGCGATAAACGTCGAAGGAGAATAAGAGGTTCTCTTATTCTCCTTCGGTTACAAGTCTCATTTCTATTTTTCATCTAATCTTGCGAGGCTTCCCCACCTCATCAAAACCCGGTATATGAGTGAGGAGTTATCTTTCGTAATTCCTCTTTTACCGATTCCGAAACATCGAGCGTATCGATAAATTCCCGTATGGAGTCGGCATTAATTACCGTATTCGTCCGTGTCAAAGCCTTCAAAGTCTCGTACGGGTGAGGATAACCCTCCCTCCGCAAAATCGTCTGGATACCTTCGGCTACCACATTCCACATCTGATCGAGATCGCGATATATAGCCGGTTCGTTCAGTAACAGTTTATTCAAGCCCTTGATTGTACTATGGAAGGCAATCAGCGTGTGAGCCAAAGGAACACCCACATTCCGCAACACGGTCGAATCGGTCAGATCGCGCTGCAAACGCGACAAGGGCAGCTTCG
>OHFA01001173.1_pt1 | contig 10775 bp, 8 predicted proteins | sample 1567501 | NCBI WGS metagenome assembly OHFA01 (sample SAMEA3879593, study PRJEB24766) | human gut metagenome | biome: human-associated habitat; feature: feces | place: USA | collected 1985/1987 | reverse complement strand
TGATATTTGATCGCATCGCTATGGCGTGTTGAAGTTGCGCGTCCCTATAATTGGACATTTTACATTTCGTGTTATCGAGCGTGATTAGGATGTGCTCTTGTTGTGCTGGCTGGCAAAGGCAAGCCAGCTGGAAAGAACGAGAGAGAATATGAACCATATTTCGAAAGCGCTTCGTGGCGTTGCCGACAAATATAACGGCGTATCACTGATTATCCGCATTATCGTCGGTCTTATCGCGGGCACCGCACTGGCATTGGTCGTCCCGCATATGACGTGGATCGGCGAATTCGGCACCCTGTTCGTAAGCGCATTGAAGGCCGTCGCTCCGATTCTGGTGTTTGTGCTGGTGGCAAGCGCTTTGGCTCAAGGTAATTCCAAGCTTGACGGCCGTTTTGGCACGGTGCTTTTCCTGTATCTGTTCACCACGTTCCTGTCCGCCGTCGTGGCGGTGCTGACGTCTCGCATGTTCCCGCAGACCATATCGTTGGGCGATGCCGCTGACGCCGATGTGGTGCCGCAGGGCTTGAGTGAGGTTGTGCAGACGTTGCTGACCAATATTGTGGCCAATCCGATTCAGGCAATGATCGACGGCAACTACATCTGCATTCTGATGTGGGCTTGTCTGTTCGGTCTTGCCATGAAGGGTATTGCCAATGAAAGCTCCAAGGCGTTCCTCGCCAATGTGGCTGATGGCGTGTCTCAGGTGATTCGTTGGGTCATCAATCTCGCCCCGTTCGGCATTATGGGCTTGGTGTTCACCAGCGTTTCCGAAAACGGCTTGGCGGCCTTCACCGAGTACGGTAGCCTCCTGCTCCTGCTCGTCGGTACCATGCTGCTGATGGTGCTCGTGTTCGGCCCGCTGGTCATTTTCCTGTACCTGCACCGCAACCCGTATCCGCTGGTGTACCGCTGCTTCAAGGAATCCGGCCTGACCGCATTCTTCACCCGTTCCTCCGCGGCGAATATTCCGGTCAACATGCAGTTGTGCGAGAAGCTTGGTCTTGATAAAGATATGTATTCCGTGTCCATTCCGCTGGGCGCAACCATCAACATGAACGGTGCCGCCATCACCATCACCATCATGGCCATGGCTGCTGCCAATACGATGGGCATTCAGATTTCGCTGCCGGCAGCCATTCTGCTGTCTGTGGTGTCGGCGCTCGGTGCATGTGGCGCTTCCGGCGTGGCCGGCGGCTCGCTGCTGCTTATTCCGATGGCTTGCTCGCTGTTCGGCATCAGCAACGACATCGCCATGCAGGTGGTGGGTGTCGGCTTCATCATTGGCGTTATTCAGGATTCTGTGGAGACCTGCCTGAATTCCGCTTCCGATGTGGAGTTTGCGGCGACCGCCGAATATCATGCTTGGCTCAAGCAGGGCCGTCAGCTTCCTGCGTTCATGTATTCCAAGAAGGAACGCCAGCAGCTCGGCATCGAAGCCTGATTTCGCCCGATTCCGGTTTTTCGTTCAATCTAGAAGGCGTCTCTCCCACGCGGTTCACCCACGCTGGAGAGACGCCTTTTTCGTATTGGCTGATTTGATTGATTGCGTTGATTAAAGTCGCGAGATATTGCGATTAGTCGAGTTTCGCTACGGATCCGCGGTCGATGAATTCGGGGGTGATAAGTTTCTTGATTCCAGAAGGCACTTTTTTGCCATTGCATTGTTGTTCGATCATGGAAAAAGCCTCTTTTCCCACAGTTCTGAGCTTGAGACGTACGGTGGTCAGTTCAAGACGGGGCACAACGCCGCGGAGTGAATCGTCCACACCGATGATGCTGACATCTTCGGGAACGCGCTTTCCGGCTGTCCTCAGGCCAAGCATGGCACCGTATGCCATTTGATCGTTGCCTGCGAAAATTGCGGTGCAATCCTTTTCGTGGGCCAAGGCCAATCCGGCTTGGTAGCCGCTATCTGCTTCCCAGTCGCCGTAATACATGGGTGGTGTGGGAATGCCGACTTGCGCTAATGCGTCGCGCCACCCTCTGATGCGGCTCTGTGCTGCGCGTGAAACGGTGGGGCCTGCGATGTGGTACACAGTTTTATGCCCCTTCGACAGGAAAAAGTCCACGGCTGCAGTGGCGCAACCATACGAGTCCGAATCGATGGTAGGGCAGTGGTTTGCCGGTTCCTCGCAAATAAGCACTACCGGTAGGTTGTCGGATGGCTTGAACTGGTTGAAGTCGGTGAAATCGCGTTCCATAATCACGATTGCACCATCGAGGGGGAGGCCTTCCACAAGTTTCAGTGCGCCGGCGAGTGACTGATCCTGCAGGTTATCCAAGGGGCGAATGGTGATGGAATAGCCGCTATTCGCGGCCGCTGTAGTGATGCCTTCGAGGATACGTGAGTTCCCGTAGGCCGACATATGCGAAAGCAGTACACCAACATTGTTGAAATGTCCGCTTTTCAAAGCACGTGCCGCATAATTCGGCCTGTATCCGAGATGCTCCATGGCTGCCTCGACCTTAAGTTTCGTCGCTGGGCGTACGGCATCGCTCCCATTAGCCACTCGGGAAACGGTCTGCGGTGAAACCCCTGCTTCCCTAGCGACGTCTTGCAGCGAGACTGAGTTGCGTGCCATGTGTATCTACCTTCCGAACGAAAATGCGTACTGTGCTTAACTTTACATGCTTACTTCTGTATTGTTTTCGTCACCATGCAATTTGTTCGATGCAGTGAATATGTGGTCTAGAATGTGCGAAAAGTAGACACTTTTGGAATATAGTGTTATTATGATAACGCAAACATTTGGAAGGAGCTGTTTTACGGGGGTGTAAATTGCCCTGTGAAATGGTATTGCCTCGAAGGAGAGGAATGATGTCAGCAACGGAAGTTGTTGCCAATATGCCACTGCATTCGGCAACCGTGCGTGTCAATAAACACAAGGCGGATTGGCGTGGTTGGAAGTTTATGTGGCCGTTCGCGTTGGTGTTCGTGTTCGTGTTCGTGATCCCGATCCTGTACGCGGTCTACATCAGCTTCTTCCAGAAGCAGATGATCGGCGGCACGAAGTTCGTGGGAATCAACAATTACATTCGTCTGTTCCATGATCCGCAGTTCTGGGGTTCGGTATGGCGCGTGGCCCTGTTCACCATGGTGCAGGTTCCCATCATGCTGTTCCTGTCGGCGGCGATGGCTTTGGCCTTGGATTCCATGAAGCTGCACGGCGCGAAGTTCTTCCGCATCACCACGTTCCTGCCGTACGCGGTGCCGGCCGTGGTGTCGACCTTGGTGTGGGGCTTCATGTACGGCGCGAAATACGGTCTGGTCGGCTCCCTGAACGACTGGCTGGGCACGAACCTCGACGTGCTGAGCCCGAACGTGCTGCTCGCCGCGATCGGCAACATCGTGACCTGGGAGTTCACCGGCTACAACATGTTGATCTTCTACAGCTCGCTGTCCACGATCCCGCACTCGCTGTACGAGGCCGCCAGCATTGACGGCGCGAGCGAATGGCAGATCATCAGGTCCATCAAGCTGCCCGAATTGAAGGGATCGCTCGCGATCACGGTGATCTTCTCGATCATCGGCTCGTTCCAGCTGTTCAACGAGCCGAGCATCCTGCAGAACATGGTGCCGGGCAACTCGATCACCACGTATTACACGCCGAACATGTACGCGTACAACCTGTCCTTCGCGGGCAGCCAGTCGAACTACGCCGCCGCCTTGGCGATCACGATGGCCGTGATCACGATGGCGATCGCGTACGCGGTGCAGCTCAACAGCATGAAGGAGCAGATGAAGTAACGCCTTGGGGCGTACGTCATCCGCATGGGACATGGATTTTTCAAGGAGCGTAACAATCATGAGCGATGCTGCGATGTCGACGGGGTATATGACTCCCCAAGGGCTTAAAGAGCAGGAACGGGCCGCGAAGAAGGCCGAGAGGGCACGCCTGAAGCGCGTGGAAATGGATGAGAAGGCGGAGCGCAAACGCGCGGCGAAGTCCGGTTTCGCGAACGTGTCGAACCCGAGGCGCAGCAAGCTGCTGACCTTGGTATGCGCGATCTTCGCGGTGTACTGCCTGTTCCCGTTCGTGTACCTGCTGGTCAACGCCACGAAGACGCAGGCCGACTTCACTTCGACGTTCGGCCTGGGTTTCGGCCACACGTTCGCCCTGTGGGACAACATCGTGACCGTGTTCACGTACCAGGACGGCATCTTCGGGCGTTGGCTGCTCAACACGCTCCTGTACGTGGTCGTGGGCGCGGGCGGCGCGACGCTGCTGGCCATCATGGGCGGCTACGCGCTGGCGAAGTTTCGTTTCCCGGGCCGCAAGGCCGTGTTCGCGGTCATCATCGGCGCGATCAGCGTGCCGGGCATCGCGTTGGCGGTCCCGCAGTTCCTGCTGTTCGCCAAGCTCAGCCTGACGAACACGCCGTGGGCCATGATCATTCCATCGTTGATCAGCCCGTTCGGCTTGTATCTGATGTGGATCTTCTCCGAGCAGGCGGTTCCGACGGAATTGCTCGAGGCCGCACGAGTCGATGGGGCTTCGGAGTTCCGCACGTTCTTCCAGGTGTCCCTGCCGCTGTTGGCTCCGGGCATCGTCACGACGGCCCTGTTCACGATCGTGGCGACGTGGAACAACTACTTCCTGCCGTTGATCATGCTGAAGGATTCGAACTGGTATCCGTTGACGATCGGTTTGAACCAGTGGAAGGACCAGGCGAGCACCGCTGGCGGCCAGGCGATCCAGAACCTGGTGATCACGGGCTCGTTGATCACGATCATCCCGCTGGTCATCGCGTTCCTGTGCCTGCAGAAGTACTGGCAGTCCGGCCTCTCCGCAGGCGCGGTCAAGGAATAATCAATTTCTACACCACAGCCGTGGAACGAAAAATATGGCCCATACAACAAGTATGGGCCATACGCATATACATGATCTGGCGGACCTTCCTCACAAATCACGATAGTTGTTCCCCATCGTGAGACGCACTTCGGCTGCAAAGCTGAAGTAATTCAGATCCATATGGCCGAAGGTGCGGTCTCGATATGCGTAAAAACAGGAAGCTTTATGGCGGCACAGTTTAAAGTGCTGGCACGGGCACTCAGACAGAAACGGCGGTGAGACTGTATATGTTCGACGACATCCCAAGAAGGTGAACTAATCTTTCACTGAGAACTGTCGAAATCCAGAGCGCGCAAGATTTCGAAAACTACCACGCACTCCTGTTTAGTAATCTTTATTAACAATAAAAATTACATGACACGCTTGCATCGCGGCAAACTACAATATGTACCAGCCCCACACAGGAAAGCGAGGACACCGTGAGCGGCACTCAGACAAAGGCATCACCTTCCGATATTCGAATCAGCAATATCACCGCCGCATTCAAGCAACTATTCCCCGCAACGCAAATATCACGAGCCAACATCGGCAAACTCATCGGACTTTCACGCTTCACCACCAGCGAAGTGACCGGCGAAATGGTCGATAATCGCATTCTGCGCGAACTCGGACCAGACAATCGCGAGGGGCGTGGCAAACGTTCGCAAGTACTCGCCATCGACACTGATTTCTGGCGAATCGTTTCCATCGACCTGTCGAATCCGAAACTCGCCAAAGGAGCGCTGGCGGATCTTTCCGGCAGAATCGTGGACCGCACCGAACTTCCTGCAGACAACGGTTGCAGCGTCGATGATGTAATCAGCCTGTGCAAACAGCTCATCGCCTCAACGCCACTGCCGATTCTCGGCATCGGCATCGCCGTGACTGGCATTGTGGAACCCGACGGCGTAGTGCGCAAATCCGTGCACTTAGAGTGGAACGAACTGCCGCTGAAAGCCGAGGTGGAAAACGCCACCGGAGTGCCCACACTGGTAGGCAACGACACCAACGCCGCGCTTGTGGCGGAACGATTCTTCGGCGACTGCTCCCCCAATTCCATGCTCATCTCCATCGGCCGAGGCGTCGGTGCCGCACTATGCCTCAACGACGTCATCATCGAAGGAAGCTCCTCCACGGCCGGCGAAATCGCGCATGTGGTGGTCGACCCAAATGGACCGACCTGCGAATGCGGCAAACGAGGCTGCCTTGAATCGTTGGTTTCCGACGACAGATTGCAAGAACGCATCGCGCAGGATCCCGCCTCACGTACGCGTATTCTCGCCGAAGCGGGCGCTCTGCTCGGTCGCGTCATGGCCATACCGGCCGGACTGCTGGATCTGCGTGACATTTCGATATACGGGGCGCCGGAAATCGTCAATGCTCAATTCATCGACGCAATGGAAGATGAAATCAGGCGCACCATGACCACGGATTATCAGAAAGCGCCGCAAATTCACCGTTGCAGGCAAGGCGAGGATCTCACATTGCGAGGCCAGGCCACCATCGTAATCCGCACACTAGTTCCGACAATCCACGAACGCGGCTCCCTCATCGGCGATGCCTAGCCCCGGCCACCGCTCACTGCTGCGGGTAGGAATCCTCAAAGAAGCGACGCTCGAGATGCACGATGGTGCGGAACACGTCGGCTTCTGAGCCATCCACCGACGCATACTCGTTGACGAGCGCGATCAGGCGGCCCGTCCAAGCGCGGAAATGATCACCTTCATGCAAATCAACCCAGCCTTTATGCACCGCTCTGGATCGCTTTGCATAGCACAGTCATAACGACCGTCGCTTCCAACGTACCGAACGCACCGCCGAAACGCAAGAAGCAGACCACTTCCATGACCGCCATGACCTCCATGACCGCACGCTCAATCTTGGCGAATCATTGCACGAATTTGTTGAGACGGCGATCGTAGGTCAGGAGGCCGTTGAGCTCTTCTTCAACGTCGGAAACCTGCGTGTACACGTAGCCCGCCAATCCGCGTGATTCCAGCGATTCCGCCGAAGCAAGCACGGAACGGACGGCAGCGCGCCAATCCTCAATCGAATCGTATTCGCCATAACCGTAGGCTCGCGAAACCGCGGCATGATCAGCAACCAACTGCGCCAATCCCCCGAATTCCGAAATCATGAACGCACGAACGCCATGCTGCGCCACCGGCAACACCGCATAATGCGCGGCACGACAACGCCTCTTGTGCTTCTTCTCATATTCGGCCACATACCCGCGCAACGGCCCCTTATCAGGGTAGATTTCCAGCGGACGGAAGTAGTTGTGCACACTATGGAAGTCGCCGCAACGCTGGTCGTACCAACCGCTTGTAGCGTCAATCGGGCGCGTCGGGTCAAGCGCGTGAATGCGTTCCGCCGCATCACATGCGTTAAACTGTCCCCAACCCTCGTTGAAAAGCACCCACGCAACAATCGATGGGTGGCCGGCAAGCATGTGCACCATGGCATCGCAGGTGCGTGACCAATCACGGCGGTACGTCGAATCGTCTGCACCAAGCGCCGCGAAATGCTTCGCCGTGTCGTCGCGGTACTTGTTCCACGTGGCGCGCACGAGTGTCGGCTTGCGATTCGTGGTCCACGCGTTATATTCGCCGCCGCCCGACACCGCGTCCTGCCATACGAGCATGCCGAGGCGGTCGCAATGGTAGTACCAGCGTGCAGTCTCAATTTTGATATGCTTGCGCAGCATATTGAAGCCGGATTTCTTCATGGCGATTATGTCGTGAATCAGTGCTTCGTCGCTCGGCGCAGTCATCAAGCCGTCCGGCCAATACCCCTGGTCGAGCACACCCTTGAGGAACAGCGGTTTGCCGTTGAGATGGAATCGCGCAACACCCTTCAAATCAGCCTTGATTTCAACCGTGCGGAATGCGCAATACGAGCGCACAATATCCTGCTTTTCTTGCGATTTCGCAGCGCCAAATTCCAACGTCGCCGTCACGTCATACAAATACGGATCTTCAGGCGACCATAAGTGCTCGGCCCGCGTCGCGATTTCCGTACGAACCTTGCGCATGCCGGCCGCAAACCGCTCGTCCGCAACAATCGTGCCATCCGCAGGGTCCGTTACGACGATACGCAGTTTGGCGTTCGGCTTGTCTCCGCCGATTTCCGCGCGAATGAACAGTCTGCCGTCCGCAGCGCCCTTCAGCGTGAGCGTCTGCATGTACGCCTCCGGCACGATCTCCATCCACACGCTCTGCCAAATGCCGCTTTGTGCGGTGTACCAAATACCCTCGCGCTCGATCTTCTGCTTGCCGCGCATCTGCGTGCCCGAATCGTTCGGATCATACACGCACAACGCAATCTCGAAATCAGCATCGGGATCGACGAATGCCGAGATATCAACATCGAACGGAAGATAGCCCCCGACATGCACCCCTGCAAACTGCCCGTTGATAAAGCAGGCACACACGTAATCAACCGCTTCGAAATGCAGAATCAAACGATTTGCATCCCCGATCTGCCGAACCGCTTCCTCTCCCCCAAGCGTGACAGGGTGCACAATCGTGCGATACCAGATCATATTGTCGGGATAAATCGTTTGATGTACGCCGGAAAGCGCAGATTCCGGTGAAAAGGGCACGAGGATTTTTCCATCGAAGGTTTCAGGAATGACCGCTTCCTTTACTGCCTGCACCGCTTCGTCACGGGGGAGTACAGTCGTGGATTTACGCCATTTCGAGCCGTTGTCGCTTTCAGGAATGGATACGATCGCGTAATCCCAGAATCCGTTGAGCATAGTGTGATCGCTGCGCACCATGGTTGGGCGCGGATGTTCGTTCAGGATTGGCGTGCGGCCGTTTTTCAGTTTGCGTTCGCCATCTTTCGTAGGACAGAACGCTTTGTGTGCCGCGTTGGAAGACAGCCATTCGCTGGCGATCTGCTCACCCCACGACGTCCACAACTGCTGCAGCGGCTCCTGAGAACGCATTTTCGTAGGCGCGGCTTTCAGCACTCGCTTGACGTCCAACATAAGAGTCCTCCCTGCAGCATCGCATTTCCCTCAACTTCCTCATTGTAACGAGAGGAATGGCAAAGAGAAATAACGATTCACGGATTCAAAATCGATGCAATCTGGATTGCACCGTCAGATATAAAAAGCCGGTGCAAGAACTTCGTAAGTTCCCGCACCGGCAATCAAGCAAATCATCTGAAATATATCAGCTGAATCAGCCTTCCAGCTTGGCCTTTTCAGCGGCAAGACGAGCCGCTTCAGCCTCACGACGAGCCTTCAGTTCGGAATCGAAGCGGGCAAGCTCCTCTTCAACGGCCTCCGGCGGGATCTTCGCGAAAATCGGATGCGGCTTCGGCACCGGAGCGCCAGCCACGATCGGCTCGGAAGCCCACGGATGCACGGTTTCACCCAGCTTGTAGTCGCCGGTGATAATCGGGTACATGAAGCCCGGCTTGTCGAGATCCTCAACCTCTTCCAAACGCGGCAGCGGTGAGAACGTGCCCGTGCCACCAAGAGCCTCCCACACCTTCTGCGCGGAATGCGGCAGGAACGGGGCCAGCAGGTGGTTCGCGTCAGACACGGCCTGGGCGGCAACGTGCAGCACGGTGCCGAGGCGAGCCGGATTGTCCTTGATCTTCCACGGTTCAGTGGCGGAAATGTACTTGTTGATGTCGCCGACCACGCGCATGGCTTCGTTCAACGCGTTCTTCTGACGATGGTTCTCAATCAGCGAACCGACCGTGTTGAACGCGGCCTTGGTTTCGCTCAGCAGAGCGCGATCCTCATCAGTCATTTCGTTCTCGTCGAGCGCCGGAATCTCACCGAAGTTCTTGTTCATCAGGTTGGCCACACGGTTGACGAGGTTGCCCCAGGAAGCGGCAAGCTCCTCGTTGTTGTGGCGCACGAACTCAGCCCATGTGAAGTCGGAATCGGAGCTTTCCGGACCGGCCACGGAAATGTAGTAGCGCACGGCGTCCACGGGGTAACGGGCGAGAATATCCTTCACATAAATGACAATGCCGCGGGAAGACGAGAACTTCTTGCCTTCCATGGTCATGAACTCAGAAGCCACAACCTGCTCCGGCATGTTCAACGGTCCAAGCTTACCTGTTTCGCCGCCCTTGGATCCCTGGCCGTTATAGCCGAGCATTTCGGACGGCCAGATCTGGGAGTGGAACGTGATGTTGTCTTTGCCCATGAAGTAGTAGCCCGGAGTTTCCGGATCGTTCCACCATGCGCGCCACGCTTCCGGATCGCCCTTGCGGCGAGCCCATTCGATGGATGCCGACAGGTAGCCGATCACAGCGTCGAACCACACGTACAGCTTCTTGTTCGGATTGTCGATCCAGCCGGCAACCGGAACGGGAATGCCCCAGTCGATGTCACGCGTGATGGCACGCGGCTTGACTTCCTTGAACAAACCGATAGAGAAGTTAATGACGTTGGTACGCCAACCTTCGCGAGTCTTCAGCCATGCGAGATTGGCTTCGGCGAGCGCCGGCAGGTCGAGGAAGAAGTGTTCGGTTTCCTCAAAACGCGGGGTTTCGCCGTTGATCTTGGAAACGGGGTTGAGAAGCTCGTCTGGGTCGAGTTCGTTGCCGCAGGCGTCGCACTGGTCGCCGCGGGCGCCGTCTGCACCGCAGATCGGGCAGGTGCCTTCGATGTAACGATCAGGCAGGGTGCGGCCAGTGGACGGCGAGATGGCGACCTTCTGGGTGCCCTTGTAGATGTAGCCGTTGGCAAGACACTGCTTGAACAGTTCCTGCACCACCTGCTCGTGGTTGCCGGTGGTAGTGCGCGTGAACAGGTCATAGCTCAAGCCAAGATCGCACAGATCCTTGGCGATCACACGGTTGTAACGGTTGGCGAGCTCCTGTGCGCTGACACCTTCCTTGTCGGCTTCCACCAGAATCGGGGTGCCGTGCTCGTCGGTGCCGGACACCATGAGCACATCATTGCCCTTCATG
>OHFA01001171.1_pt1 | contig 10786 bp, 10 predicted proteins | sample 1567501 | NCBI WGS metagenome assembly OHFA01 (sample SAMEA3879593, study PRJEB24766) | human gut metagenome | biome: human-associated habitat; feature: feces | place: USA | collected 1985/1987 | reverse complement strand
ATGCGCGAACTGATGCTGTTTTTGGAGCAGCACGGCGTAAGCGCCAACTATGCGCCAAAACTACAGGCGCGCTATGGCAGCACGGCACTGGTGCGCGTGCAGGAAAACCCTTATGCCCTTGCGGGCGAAGTAACGGGCATAGGCTTCAGGACGGCCGACAAAATAGCGCTGGCCCTGGGCTGCAGCCGCAGCGACAGGCGGCGCATAGAAGCAGGGCTTGTTTATGCGCTTAATATGGCGGCTTCTGCCGGGCATACCTGCGTGCCGGAAGAACTTTTGGCACAGGAAACGGTTAAGCTTTTGCAGACCGACCCGGAACCAGTAAAAGAGCTTTTTAAAGAACTGATTGACGAAGACCGCCTGCGCACGGAAGAAGTGGGCGGGATGCGACTTATTTACCCGGAATATCTGTATCAGGCGGAAACGCAGACGGCAAAGCGGCTGATAGCGCTGCGCGACGCACCGGGAAAAATTAAAAGCGTTGATGTTGAAAAAATTATCGGCCAGTGGGAACGCGAGGCAGGCATACAGCTTGCCGAAGCGCAGAAAGAAGCCATTCATGCCTCGCTTAAATACGGTGTGTTTGTATTAACCGGCGGGCCGGGCACAGGCAAAACCACCGTTGTTAAGGGCATTATAACGGTGCTGGAAAAAGCGGGCTGCCGCATTTTGCTGGCGGCGCCTACGGGCAGGGCGGCCAAGCGTCTGGCAGAATCAAGCGGGCATCCGGCGCAGACGGTACACCGCCTTTTGGAATACCAGCCGGATGGCAGCGGCTTTAACTTTGGCAAAAACGACAGCGACCCGCTCGACGCGGAAGCAATTATTATCGACGAAGCTTCTATGCTTGATATTATATTAATGCACCATCTGCTGAAAGCAGTGCCGGGCGGCTGCCGCCTTATTTTTGTCGGCGACGTTGACCAGCTGCCTTCGGTAGGGCCGGGTTCGGTGTTGAAGGATATTATCCGCAGCAAAAAAATGCCGGTAGTAAGGCTGGAAAATGTTTTCCGTCAGGCGGAAGTAAGCCCCATTGTGCGCAACGCTCACCGCATTAACCATGGGCAGATGCCGGAATTTGCCGAACACAGCGATTTTGAGTTTGCCGGTTTTGACAACGAGTTTATGGCGGCGGATTTTGTGGCACAGCTGTACGGAAATATAGCGGCCGAACACGGCCTGCAGTATGTGCAGGTGCTTTCGCCGATGCACAAAAACCCCTGCGGCGTGCAGAACTTAAACAAAGTTTTGCAGCAGCATTTAAACCCGCCCGCGGCAGACAAGGGCGAACTGACGCTGCCGGGAGGAGCCGTGCTGCGCGAAGGCGATAAGGTAATGCAGATTCGCAATAACTATGAAAAAGAAGTGTTTAACGGCGACATAGGGCGCATAATACGCATCGACGGCGGCAATGTAACGGTTGTGTACGACGACGGCGGAAAACCGGTATTTACCTCGTTTGAAGATGAATATGCTTATGCCGGTATCAGCGGCGACAAAATTGTGTACACTTCTGCCGAAGTGGATGAACTGCAGTTAGCCTATGCCATGAGCGTGCATAAATCGCAGGGCAGCGAATACCCGGTGGTAATACTTTTAATGGTGCCGGGGCATTATATAATGCTGCAGCGCAATCTGTTTTACACTGCGGTAACAAGAGCGCGGCAAAAAGTTGTAATAGTCGGCAGCAAAAAAGCCGTGCAGGCAGCTGTTTTAAACGATAAAACGCGCAAACGTTATTCGCTTTTGGCAGAACGCTTGCAGGAACAGGCTGATGTATTTTAATAAAATGGTGATAATTTGAATTATATAAAAGAATGGTGGCGGGCGCTTGTAAGCGTGTTTTTTGTGCTGCGCCGTATGCAATGCAGAAACCGAAAGCGGCGTGTTTTGCCCTGCTTGCAGGCGCAGTGAACTTTTGCTTGAAGCAATGCCGGGGCTGTTAAGCCTTGACGGTGCGGTAATGGGGTATAAATACAGCGGCGCGCTTAAAGAAATGCTGCACAAACTTAAATTTGAAGGTGAAAGCAAATTTTTGCAGCCGCTGGCAGAAGAAGCTGCATTTTTGGCACAGGCATATAGCGAAAGCAGCTTTGATATGGTGGTATCCGTACCGACGGACGCGGCTCGGCGCAGACAGCGCGGTTTTGATATACCTGAAAGTATTTTTGCCCAAGCTCTTGCCGTTAAAGGCACATGGCAGCCGCAGGTTTTGGTGCGTATAAAGACAACAGCGCCGCAGTACGGCCTTGCGCCGGATAAACGCCGCAGCAATGTGCGCGGCTGCTTTGCAGTGCAGGGCGATGTACGCGGCGCTAAAATTTTATTGGTAGATGATATTTTAACCACCGGCGCAACACTGGAAGAAGCCGCCAAAACACTAAAAAACGTCGGCGCAAAAAGCGTTTATGCCTTAACCTTATGTGGAAGCTTGGAAAATTTTGGGGAATGAAATAAAAAAATTAAGATGAAAAACAAAAAGACGGTACAACCATAACGGTTGACCGTCTTTTTAATTTTGTAAAGCTCGTTTTTTAGTTAAATAATTCCATAATGTAACAATTATAGTCGAAATTATTTTGGCAAACATATAATAAATGTTTAACTTTTCTACTAAAAACCACATGGATAGTTGATTGAGCAACAATCCACCCAGACTTGCGTAGATGAATAAAATAAATTGTTTGCGTCCGTTTTTGCTTTTTATAAAAACAAACAGCAGGCACAGGATATAGTTTACTATTACTGCAATACTAAATGCCAAAGCGGTGGATAACAGGTAATTTATTTGCAGTCTTTCTGTAAAGAAAAATAGTAAACCATAATCAAGTATGAAGGTTATAGCACCAACAGTGCAAAACTTAATAAACTCTTTCATTTTATTTATCTTTACTTTGAATCATTTTAATAAGATTCATTTGTAGTTCAAAAAATTGTTTATCTTTCTGGTTTTCGGTATCTAAAATTAATCCGCATACAAAGGATAAGAATGCTGCAAGCATCATAATACTGGAAACTACCAAAGTAGGCAACTTGGGTACTAAACCTGTTCTTAAATATTCCGCAAATACCGGAATAAAAAGGGCAAGTGAGAATACAGCTAAAACTAAACCGACAGTGCTAAAAAATTTTAACGGTTTGTAATTTTTGTATAAAATAAAAATCGTCATTAAAACTTTAATACCGTCGGTATAGGTGTTTAATTTACTAAAACTTCCCTCCGGCCTGTCCCTATAACTAACAGGAACAGATTTTAAAAGCAGGTTTTTATCAAGTGCATGGATTGTCATTTCCGTTTCAATTTCAAATCCTTTGGATAAAACAGGAAAGGTTTTGACAAACATAGGCGAAAATGCTCTGTAACCGGTCATAACGTCAACGATACTATTTTTATTGTTGCCCCAAAACATATTGATAAATTTGCGGACAAGAACATTGCCAAAACCGTGGAACGGGCGTTTATTTTCTTCAAAGTATGTAGAAGATAATCTGTCGCCTATAACCATATCGGCTTTGCCGCTTAAAACCAAAGCACACATTTCACGTGCGTTTTCGGCAGGATAAGTATCATCGCCATCAATCATTAAATAACAATCGGCGTTTATATCGCGGAACATGGAACGTATTACATTGCCTTTACCCTGACGGTATTCATATTTAACTATTGCTCCGGCTTCTGCGGCGATTTTATCGGTATTGTCGGAAGAATTATTATCATAAACGTAAATATCAGCTTCCGGCAAAGCTGCTTTATAATCGCTGACCACTTTTGCTATGGTTTTACTTTCGTTGTAGCAAGGTATAAGTACTGCTATTTTAGACATTTAAATTTTCCTTTCATGGATGATTTAACTTTTTGCCAATCTGTAACGTAATACATTGTATAACCTAATCCGAATACGGTAATTATCTGTGAACGGTAAGTAAACCAAGAATGTACTTGAGAGTGATTAGCTGCTATTATGTACCAAAAGTATGGAATGAGTGAAATAAGTATAAGTTTTTTTACAAAAATTCTATCAATTATAGTTTTGCGGAATTTATATAATAAAATAATGCAAATAATGACGACTAGTGAAACTATAATAATTTTAGAGGTATGCCCAAATGGTTGAAGTAACATTTTTATATTGCTGCTTAACATTGATAATCTGTTTACTGCATGGCTACTTCCATCTAAATTACCATTTGTTCTATGTATAATTTGATTAAAGGCTTGCAAGATAATATTTTGTGAACAAATAACAGTTGCCAAAATCCATTTTGCAGCCCATGTGCCAACATAACCGGCAGACCAGAATATAAAAGAATTTATAATAGTTTTGTTAGGAATAAGATAGTTATATTTTTGATAATAATGAATTACCAATAAAAGCATTACAATACCGATTGGCAGAATTGGCGTTGTTAATAGATCAAGGAAAACGGTTATAGAGCCTAAGACAAAAGAAAAAATGAAAAGACGTTCAGTGCTTAAAGTTTTATTGTTAAAATTAAGGTCGTTTCGGTTACAAAGCAATTTATCCGCAGCTAATATTGCCAGCAGCATTAGCATCATCATATTTGTAAATTGCAGGCTTACAGGAACGATAATAAATTTTGCACACATGACAGCGGCAAAAAATAACCAACTGGCAATAGAATTGACATTCTTTTTGATTACATTCATTGCTTTAATAAGCAACGCAAACATGATAAAAATGTTTATATATCTGATTTCAAAATAATTAAAAGGTAAAAGTAACGGACGTAAAATTACCTGGTAACCATGCCAGTATCGGCTGTAACCATTCATAAACATTGCCTGTTCAAGTGCGTTATCATCAATATTTTTCGGTAAAACTCTTTCTAACATGACTCTGTCAGTAAAGTTATCTAATTGGCTTGCAACATTATTGTTAAAGAAATATTTAGGATAATTTGATTCTTTTTTTATTAAAGCTAAACCGTTTTGTGCATGACGTTCAAGCGGTGTTGGGGTTACTAAATAAACTGCCGACAAAGCGATAACATAAAATACAATTAAGCTAATAAAAATTTTTAGAAGTTTTTTATACATTTAGTTGACCACCTCAACTTAAATTTTTTAAAACAAAAAAGTGTACTTTATTGCGCACTAGATTTTACAGCTGTGTTATACCATTAAGCCCTTGAAAAACAAGGCTTTAATGGTATAATAAAAAGGCAATGTATAATTTAGTATAAAAACAATAAAGTACACTTTATGGAAAATAACGCAGCTTACGAAATGTTGATGTTTTCGTAATGCTGGGCGCGATAGCGGAAGGTAGTCAGCGGCATGTTACATTCCTTTGCGGCTGTTATGCCGGTAATTTTACCTGTTTTCCATTTTTGGTAAACAGCATGGAAATTTGCCGGCAAAGGTTTTGGCGGCCTGCCGAAGCGTATGCCTTTTGCTTTGGCCGCTGCAATGCCTTCTGCCTGCCTTTGGCGGATATTGTTGCGTTCGTTTTCGGCGGCGAAGGACAGCACCTGCAAAACAATGTCGCTTAAAAATGTGCCCATTAAATCTTTGCCGATACGGGTATCTAAAAGCGGCATATCCAAAACTACAATGTCTATCTTTTTTATTTTTGTTAAATAGCGCCATTGTTCTAAAATTTCGCTATAATTTCTGCCTAAGCGGTCAATACTTTTAATGTAAAGCACATCATCTGCTTTTAATTTACGCAGTAGTTTTTTATACTGCGGGCGGTCAAAATTTTTACCCGATTGTTTATCGGTATATAAATTTTTGGAAGGTATCTGCATTTTTTGCATTACAATAACCTGCCTGTCTTCATTTTGGTCATAGCTGCTTACGCGGATGTAGCCGTAATTTGTACTCATTTTATCCTCCTGTAAATATCTTTCTAACCATAAAACGGTATTTTGGCATAATTTATTTACCTTTTAATATAAAAAAGCATAAAAAAACAACCGTGAGTTGTATCACGGTTGCTTAAAATCTTATGTCTGCTATCGTGCAGATTTTTTTATGCCGTATTCGCAATTTGTTTTTAATTCTATTTCAAAAATTCTGTTCCACGGAAGTTTTGTTTCGGCGTTAATGCCGGTAAGGTAATATTCGTTTGCACCGTCGCTGTAAAATGGCGTAAGGCCTAAATTGGTATATAAAAGGCTGCGCTTTTCGTTATAAATAAAGCCTTCTATAATATTTTCGGCAAAAGTTTTATAGCTGTCATTCAAATTTGCAGGGTCCTGCCCGCGCAGGGTAAGTATTGTGCTGAGGCGGTGGTGCAAAAGTTTTTGGTAGCTGTAATCATCCAGCAGGCGGGCAACTGTAAAGTTAAGGTTTTGCGCGTAAAGCGCAGGCAGCAGATGCTTGGGCAGGCGTTTAAGCTGCCCTGTAAATATTGCGCTTTGCGCTGTGGCTGTGCCTGCCGCGTTGCCGAAGGTGTTCCAGGCTGAGTAAGAAACAAGTTTATTTATGGTTACGTTGTTTGCCAAAAGCACGGGCAAAAGCATCTGGCTGCTTTCGTAATCTTCACTGGCGTCGATAACGGCAACATGCTTGCCGCTGTTAAGCAGTGTTTGCAGTTTCTGAGCCATTTTTTCGTTGGCAGGTTCTTTGGCACTGCCGCAGTGTACATATAAAATAACGTCGGCTTCATTAAGGTTTTGCGTCAGCGTTCCGCCGGTAAATTTAATTTTGTCAAGCAGGGCAGCTTCGGCAGTAACTGCCATGTATGGCATAATGGCGGTTGCTGCGCTGCCGGTGGTATATTCAATATAAAATTTTGGTTTGTAGTTATTAATCTGGCAAAAGCGGCGTGCCGTAAGCATCTGCGCTATTTCGTCCGCGCCGCAGGTGGTTGTGCTGGCGCTGCTTAACCCTGCCCGGCGCATATAGGCTTCGGCATGGGTGCGGTTGCGGTTGGGCAGGCCAAAAGGCTGGGCGTCATCCTGCCCTATTACAAGCGTATAATTTTTGGCGGCGCACAATGCTGCAAGCTGTTTGTTAAAACTGTCGTTAGTGCTGTACAGTACGTTATATTTTTGCAGTATTTCCTGCGGAATTTTATTTTTTATTTCTTCCAGCTGCGCTGTGGAAGGGTAGTCACCAAACTGTTCTACAATATCGCGCAGGGTGGAATAACGCATCAGGTGCCACTGGTACCAGGCGTCCGGCAGAAGGTTATCGCTTACGAGCAGGCGCGGAATAATCGAAAAAACTGTAATATCTTCGCCTGAAGGCATAGTTTGCAGCAGTTTAAAAAAGTTCTGCTCGTCGTTAACGGTTCCCTGCGGCAGGCGCGAAGCAAGCAGCCCGCCGTGAATTAAAAGGTCGCCGGAAATAACCGCCGGGCATTTGTCTGCGTTATGGCTGAGCCATGAGGATAATTTTTCGCGGTTTGCCGGTGTGCGGTAGTTGTCAAGAAGTTCTTTTGGGGGTAAAATTACATCTATGGAAGCAAGCCTGCCCAAATCCTGCGCTATTAACGTACATGGCGGGCGGCTGTCAAGCGGCACAAGCAGCAGCTGTTCCTGCACCGGCAGGGGCGGCGGTGTGTAAGGCGTGCTTGGTGGCAGGCTGAAAAAATAAAAAATATAGCTGCACAGGGCGGTTAAAAAAAGCCATAGATATTTTTTCACGGTAAGCCTCCTTTGCAGCGTATAGTTACAAATATTATATTACAAGTACGGAGTTTTTAAAATGAGAATTATTACTGGCAGGGCCAGAGGGCTGAAGCTGACTACGCCCAAAAACTGGGATGTGCGCCCTACTGCCGACAGGGTGAAGGAATCGCTGTTTAATATTATCGGCAGCAAAATAATCGGCGCGCAGGTGCTGGATTTATTTGCCGGCACGGGCAACCTCGGGCTTGAAAGCTGGAGCCGCGGCGCGGAGAAAATTGTTTTTACCGATACAAGCAAAGAATCGCTGCGGCTGGTGGAAAGCAATATTGCCAAATGCCGGGCGCAGGACGATACGGAAACCATTTGCGGAGATGCCTGCCAGCTGATAGGGCGGCTGTATAAAAAGGGCATGAGTTTTGATTTTGTTTTTGCCGACCCGCCTTATAACAAGGGGCTGGTGCAGAAGGTTATTGCTGCACTGGCGGAAAGCCCACTTTTAAACGACGGCGGCTATTTAATTGCCGAACATTCGGCACATGACGGGCTGGGAACACTGCCGCCGCAGTTTGAACTTGTGCGCTGCGAAACTTACGGTGAAACAAAAATTAGCTTTATACGTTTTGCAAAAGTGTGAAAACATGTTACAATAGATAAAAGGTGCGGCAATTAAAGGAATATTACATTTTGTGTAGAATAAAGCTTTTAGAATATTGCCAAAATTTACCGTCTGCAAAGCAGATTTTAGGAGGTTAATAAAGTGCGCAGAGCAATTTGCCCGGGGAGTTTTGATCCGGTAACCAATGGCCATTTGGACATTTTTGAACGGGCAAGCCAGATGTTTGATGAAATTGTCATCAGTGTTTTTCACAATCCGGGAAAGGAAAAAGCAATGTTCAGCATGGAAGAACGTGTTGAAATGCTGCGTATGGCAACGGCGCATATCCCCAATGCCAGGGTTACCTGTTTTTCGGGTTTGCTGAACGAGTTTTGCAGGCAGGAAAAAGCTCCTTTTATTGTCAGGGGCCTGCGTGCATTTTCCGATTTTGAGTATGAATTTCAGCGTGCGCTGCTGATTAAAAAAATTGATAATAATCTGGAAACTGTTTTTATCATGACCAATGCCAATTATTCGTTTTTAAGCTCTTCCGGCGTGCGCGAACTGGCTACGTTTGGCGGCTGCATCCACGGTTTGGTGCCCGATAACGTTGAGGTGCGCATTAAGGAGCTGCTGGCGGAAAAACACTTGTTATAGAAAGAGGATGTTACGATGATAGACAAGAGTACCAGTGCTGCTTTAGACAGAATTTTTGATGAAATGTATAATCTTATTTCTGCGGCCAGCAGAATTCCGCTGACTGATAAAATCATTGTGGAAGAAAGCGATTTGGCTGAGATTCTTGATGATTTGAAGGAAGCTATTCCCCGTGAAGTAAAAAGTGCCGCCAAGCTTTTGGAAGAACAGAAAGCCATAATCAACAAGGCCCACGAAGATGCCGACAATATTGTTGTGCAGGCCAAAACCGAGGCAGAACGCATTGTGGAAATTGCCAAGGCGGAAGCAGAACGCCTTGTACGCCAGGAAGAAGTTGTGCAGCAGGCACAGTCTTTTGCCGAAGATATTAAAAATTCGGCCCTGCGTCATGAACAGGAAGTTAAGGAAGAAGCTGACGCTTATGCAGAGCGCGTAAAAATGGATGTGCTGCAATATGCCGACGATATGCTGGCATATTTAAGCGGCAATTTGCAGTCTGCCCTGCAGGGACTGAACGATAACCGCAATTCCGTTAACGACGAACGCCGCAAACTTGCAGCGCCGCAGGAATATTACGGCGATGAAATTCAGGACGACGAAGAAGAAAAATAATCAGGCAAAAATTTAAGCCGTTTACCATTACGGGTAAGCGGCTTTGTTTTTTATCAGGCCTGCTGAAAAGGCTGCATTAAAAAATCGCTGTTATAGGTTTGGCAGTAGTTTTGGCTGCGGTTTTGCAGTAATGCCAGCAGGTTGGCAGCGTTAATGTCCATTTGCAGCTGGCGTATAATAAGTTCGTCTTTTTCGGTATCGTCGGTGAGGCAGTTTTTAAAATTGCGGCCTATTTTGGTAATAACCGGGAGCGAGGCTGTTTTGCGCATTTGTGCAAGCATACTGCGCCCGCGGCTGTTAAAAGCCAGCACGCGCAGGTATTGCGGTTTGGCTTCGGTAAAAATGGTTTTGTCATTGCCAAGCAAAAGCTGCATTAACAGGCGGCGGATGCGCGATTTTGTATAGCGTTTGCTGCTTACGCTGCTTACAACGCTTTGCATATCCGGACAGGCAGCAGCTGCTTTTAACCGGTGTTCAAGGCCTTCCGTACATTCGCAGGCAGCGGCAATTTGCTGCTCCGTAAGCATACAGAGCTTGTATAAAACAAGCGCGTCAAGTTTTGCTGTATTCCAGCCAAGCAAATTTAAAGAATGTAGCGTTTCAAGTAGTTTGTGGCTGCATTTCGGGATTTGGTTTAAAATTCTGCCGGAAAGCCCTGCTGCGGCGTATTCCGCGCGTATGCCGCTGGCACTGGCGTATTCCGCGCTTATATCGCTGCTGTTGTAGCCTGCACCACAGCGGCGTATAACAAGCGGCGCAATTTGCGGTGCGTATTTTTGCAGGCAGCGGCAGTATTCAAGTGCCAAAATATCGTTTGCTTCCGCCGCGGCAAAAGTAAAGCCAGCATTTTGCAAAAGCGTGGACTGGGCGGCAGCGTAAGAAGTGCCGCTTTTTATAATGGCGCGCAGTTCTTCCTGATGAGTGTTGATAAAGTGGGCGGCAGCTGCAAGCGTTTGTGTTTCCGCGGTTTCCGCGCCAAAAGCGAGGTAACCCGTAATTCCTGTCGCCGCTAAAAGCTGCAATGCGCCTGCGGCAAAAAATTCCGCGCTGCGGCACGAAAATACGGCAGGCAGTTCCAGTACAAGGTCTGCGCCGTTTTGCACAGCCATCTGTGCCCGCGCCCATTTATTGCAGAAGGCAGGTTCGCCGCGCTGCACAACGCTGCCGCTCATAACGGCAATAACGGGCAAATCGCCTCCGGCAAGGCGGCGCGCTTCGGTAAGGTGCAGCAAATGCCCATTGTGAAAGGGAGTGTATTCGGCTATAACGCCGATAGATTTTTTCATAGGTTCACCTCAGAAAGTTTTACTGGCGGTTAAA
>OHFA01001167.1_pt1 | contig 10819 bp, 9 predicted proteins | sample 1567501 | NCBI WGS metagenome assembly OHFA01 (sample SAMEA3879593, study PRJEB24766) | human gut metagenome | biome: human-associated habitat; feature: feces | place: USA | collected 1985/1987 | reverse complement strand
TTGATGGGCGGGTGCGGGAAATGGCCGGAAAGCTGAATATCACGGATATTCTGGACAAATACCCCTATCAGGTGTCCGGCGGCCAGAAGCAGCGGTGCGCCTGTGCCAGAGCCATTATCAATCAGCCTAAGCTGATTTTGGCGGATGAACCCACCGGTGCGTTAGACAGTCACTCGTCCCAGATGCTGCTCTCGACGATCCAGAGTATCAATGAAGATCTCGGAGCCACGATTCTGATGGTGACACACGATGCTTTCTCGGCAAGCTATGCCAATCGTATTCTCTTTATGAGGGACGGGGCAATCTTTACGGAAATCCGTAAGGGGGGTGATTCCCGCAGGACTTTCTTTGAAAAAATCCTGGATGTCCTTACCATGATGGGAGGGGGCACGAGCGATGTACGCTAAACTTATTTTCAAAAATGCAAAGCGGTCTGTGAAGGACTATTTGATTTATATTGTGACCATGACACTCTGTGTCACCCTGTTCTATGCGTTTTTGTCTATCAGCAGCACCCATTATCATCCGACCATTGGTGCGGAATATAATATTTCCCTGCTGGCTGGAGGTATGAAACTGGCAATTTGCGGGATTAGTTTGCTTTTGTTGTTTCTGATCCACTATGTCAATCGTTTCATGCTGAGAAAAAAGCAAAAGGAGTTTGCCGTTGAGGCAACCTTGGGAATGGAGCAAAAAACCATAGGCCTGCTCTTTTTTGGAGAGACTTTTTTCCTGCTCATATTCTCTGTGTCGGTGGGAATCCTTCTGGGGATGGTCGTTTCTCAGGTCATTACGGCTATGCTGCTTGCTTCTTTTGGGGAACCCTACGCTTTTTCTTGGTCGTTTTTCCCGGATACTGTGCTGTTGACCGTGGGCTTCTTTGTTGTTTGCCAGATTCTGGTTGGAGTCGGGAATGTCAGAATTCTCAACAAAAGCAGGATTATTGAGCTTATGACGGCAAACCGTCAGAATGAAAAACCGCTTCATAAAAGCAGATGGATGCCGATGATCTGTATTTTCTATGGCATTCTGCTGCTGTGGATGCTGGAGGTAGGTACTGTAAAATATCATTTTTACTTCGATTCCAGACATCCGCTTCCTGTAAAGCTCATGTATTGGGGGAATGTCCTTTTCCCTGCACTGACGCTGCTTTGGGCAATCGCAGGTGCTGTTTTACACAGAAAAATAGGGTTTTCCCGATATCTTTGCGGACTTCTGGCTGGTGCTGTATTGACCGCTATCCCGATTTTTTCCATCGCAGAACTGGAAAAAGCCTACTTCCTTGGATTTGACGCTCCAACTCTGAATCAATATTTGCTGTTTGGGGTTGCGGATATTTTGTTTATCATTTCCGCAGTCATGTATTTATCGAATGCGGCGCTCCTATACTGGAAGGAGTCTAAAGTGTCCCGCAAATATCATAATACGAGTTTATTTCTGTTTGGACAGCTTTCCTCTAAGCTGGCTACCAATACGAAAACGATGACGATCATTTGTGTGACCCTGACTTTTTCTATCTGCTTGTTTGTCATTGCGCCGGTTTTAACGGGATGGAGTCTGGGCTATTTGGACAGTCGGGCTGTCTATGATATTCAAATTTCAAGCCGCTACAACGATGTTTATGAAGTGGAAAATCTTCCGGATACAGACTATGGAGAAATTACTGCGTTCATAGAACAAAACAAAATAGCGATAAAGGACGATTTGACTTTTTCGGAATATCTTCCCAAGCAAAGCGACTTTCACCAGCGAGTAAAGTACAATTTTCCTCCCTTGGCGATCGCACTGAAGGATTATAACGCTGTTCGGAAAATGTTGGGATATGAACCTATTATCTTACAAACGGATGAATTTGCTACCCACTGGCATCGTGCAGCAGAGGACAAGGATATTGAAAACTACATTGCTGAGCATACCTTATTGGAAACTGACGCAGGCACCCTGAAACTCAGTGAGAACGCCGTGTTTCAGGAGCCTGTGGGGGAATCCATCTATAATCTTTATACAGATGTGGTGTATATCATACCTGACGAAATAGCGCAAGTCTTGCTTCCGGTACAGCGCAACCGATTTGTGATGACCCAATATCCGCTTCCCTTCAAAACGGCAGAAATGCTGGAACAGCTTCTTGGGCGTTCTTATCCAGAAGATCCTGATAAAGACAATCTGGCAGGATACAGTACAACTGTCCATACTACGGAAGTGAACCGTATAATCGCCCTTAACTTTATCCTAAAAGCGTCCTTGATCTATGGTGCAATTGTTCTGATGGTGATGTGTCTTACCGTGCTGGCTCTTCAGCAGCTCCTGGATGCAGAAAAAAACAACTACAGATTTTCGGTTCTGCGAAAAATGGGAGTGGAAGAGAAGGACCTGCATACTTTGGTTCTAAAACAGCTTGGTGTTTGGTTTGGGATGCCGATCACAGCGGCAATCGTTGTAGCAATTATTGTGATTGGCTATTTTCTTCAAAGTGTTTCTGCTGAAATCTCAGCTTATATTGGCTGCGGAGCCTTGATGGTACAAGTAGGGATTATCATTGGTATTCTTTTCTTACTGCTGATATGCTACTTCATAAGTACATGGATATTGTTTAAGCGGTCCATTTCGGAGAACTGATAAAGTCACAGTACAAAAAGGAAAAGCCGCCTGTATGAGCATTTGATATGCCCGCACAGGCGGCTTGCTTTATCTCTGGTAATCAGTCCAAAGGTTTATATTCTGTAACAGTTTTCAGGTATGTTTCCGGGTCGCCGTTGAGAACTAAATCTGCATAGGCTGCCGGATCGTTGTAAATCAGCCAGTCCAGCTCTGACCGCTGATATATATTATCGGCAACCTCATTCTCTACCGCAATCGTATCAATGGCAATCATGCTGCCATTTGCAAATTTCAGCTCCACACAGGCAGTATCCATATTGAACTCACAAGAAAGTAAACGCTTCATTTTGCCCTCCTTAGATCATGCCGAAGTGCTTGAGCGCCTCCTTGATTGCTTTTTCCTTATCGGGCGGGCATTGGGGCTGTTTTGCATCATCGGACTTCGGTTTGTTGTAATTTTCTCGCTCGATGATACCGCATTTCTGCTTCACCTGAGCGATATACAAGCTGCTGACCTTGAGTCCGGTATGCTCCAGCACATATTCCTTGATTTCCGAATAGGTGGCTTTCTTCTCTGCATCGGTGAGATCAAGTTCGTCCATGTGGATGTCTACCTCGATATGTTGCTTTGCATTAAGTTTGGACAATAAACATACCGTCTCCACATGCCTCGTTCGTGGAAAAAGGTCCACCGGCTGCACCTTCTCCGCATGATACCCGTGCTCTTCGAGCCATGCGGCATCTCTTGCGGCAGTGGAGGGGTTGCAGCTGACGTAGACCACCCGGCGGGGGGACATCTGGACGACGGCGGAAAGGGTCGTCTCGTCGCAGCCCTTGCGGGGAGGGTCGAGCATGATGACATCAGGACGCAGGCCCTCAGCGGCGAGGCGGGCGGCGGCCTGACCGGCGTCGGCGCAGAAGAAGCGGCTCTTGGCGGCGACGGCGTCGCCCATCCGGGCGGCGTTGGCCTTGGCGCTGTCAATGGCCTCGGGTACGATCTCCACGCCGATGAGCTCCCGACAGCGGCCGGCCATGGAGAGACCGATGGTACCCATGCCGCAGTAGAGGTCGAGCAGAACGTCCGAGGGCTCCAGCTGGGCGTACTCGGCAGCGATGCCGTAGAGCCGCTCAGCGGCCAGTGTGTTGACCTGATAAAAGGAGAGGGGGCCGAGCCGGACCGGCACACCGCAGAGAGTGTCCTCGATGTAGCCCGGGCCGTAGAGGGAGACGGTCTCCTCGCCGAGGATGACGTTGGTCTTCTTGGCGTTGACATTGATGAGGACGGATGCAATATCGCTGAACTGCTCCCGCAGCGCGGCCACGAGCTCCTCGCTGTGGGGGAACTTCGGGCGGGTGCAGACGAGGCAGACCATGATCTGGCCGCTGTGTGCACCCCGGCGCAGGAAGATATGCCGAACAAGGCCCTTGCCGCTCTCCTCGTCGTAGGGCTGGATGCCATGGGCGGCGAAGAAGCTGCAGAGCGCGTTGCCGATGTCGTTCAGGACGCCGGGCTGTAATCTGCAATCGGGGCAGGGAACGATGCGGTGGGTGCGGCCGGCGTAAAAGCCGATGCAGGGCGCACCGTTTTTGTCGCGGCCCACCGGGAACTGTACCTTGTTGCGGTAGCGGTCCACCTCAGGGGAGGAAAGGGCATCCAGCACCGGCACATCCAGTCCGCCGATGCGGCGGAAGGCGTCGGCGACGCTCTCCTGCTTGGCCCGCAGCTCGGCGGCGTAGTCCATGTGCCGCAGGCTGCACCCGCCGCAGGGGCCGGCGACAGCGCAGTCCACCGGGATGCGGTCAGGCGAAGGAGTGAGCAGCTTGTCCAGGATGCCGAAGGCATACCGGCCGCAGTCCTTGACGATACGCACCTGAGCCTCATCGCCGGGGGCAGTACCCGGGACGAAGACGGCCTCGCCCTCCGGCGAGTGGGCAACGCCGCTGCCGTCGCTGGAAAGACGCTCGATGCGGAGGGTGAGAAGCTGGTTTTTCTGTAAGGGCATGGAATGATCTCTCCTTATGTCTCGTCAGGGGCAGGCTGGACGTCTGCGTCAGCCTGCGAGGTCATATACTTGCTGGGCGGCACACCTTTGGCGCGCTTGAACACCCGCGAAAAATAGAACTGGTCGAGGAAGCCCACCGATGCCGCCACCTCGGCGATGGACAGTGTGCCGCTGCGCAGCAGCTTGCAGGCCTCGTTGACCCGGTATTCGGTCAGATAGTCGATGGGGCTCTTGCCCACATTGAGCATGAACACCCGGTACAGATGGCTCCGGGAGACGCCGACGCTCTTGGCGACATCGTCGATGGAGATGTCGTGGGAGTAGTTGAACTGGATGTACTTGATGGCGTTCAGGACATACTGGCTGGAAGAAGAGGTGCTGTGGGGGCGGCTCTCACTGGTCTCCCGCATCAGGGCGGCGATGAAGAGGTAGAGATAGCCCACCATCGCGGCCTCGTCCTGGGGCTGCAGGCCGCGGGAAGAGTAGATGCTGCTCAGGGCCGCCCGCATCCCCTCCAGGTCCTGGGTGTGGTGGACGGGAGCAGCGTCGGTGAAAGGCAGCTGCGCCGTAAGCTTGTGGGCACAGGCACCGTTGAAGCCGACCCAGCTGTACTCCCACGGCTGGGCTTCGTCGGCAGTATAGCGGATGAGCTGGTTGGGGCGGGCAAAGAACAGATCGCCCGGCACGACCTCATAGGTGCGCCCGCCGACCTCGAACACGCCCTTGCCCGAGACGACCAGATGGATGAGGTAGTGGTCCCGGATGCCGGGACCCCAGGTCTGCCCCGGAGCACAGCGCTCCAGACCGCAGTTGAAGATGGACAGCTCGATGTTGTGGGTGTAGTTCTGCTTGAACGACTGCTTGTAGACGTCTGCCATTGCGGTTCCCTCCTGCCTGTTGGCTCTATAGCCTGAGTATACCACATCTGCCCCCGCAAATTCAACAAAAGTACATCTTATTCTTTGGGCTGGACACCGAAAATCACTTTTTTTGCGGGTTGAAATTGCAAAATGGCAGCGGATGCATTACAATAGCGGTAACAAACCGAACATTGCAGAGAGTGCAGGGAGGGGTTCTGGATGGCAACTGGCAGGCAGCTCAGAGAACAGATCGCAGCAGGGAGGTGGGACACCGCGCTGGCCGCGCTCTACGGCGGCAGCGAGGAGGTCCTGGCCCGCCAGCGCAGCCGTTATGGTGCGGCCCTCGAGCAGTTTGAGCTTTACTATGGGCCGGGGCGGCAGGTGCGGGTCTATTCGGCCCCGGGCCGCACAGAGCTTGGCGGCAACCACACCGACCACCAGCACGGTTACGGTCTTGCGGGTGCGGTCACGCTGGACCTTGTGGCGGTGGCATCCCGGAACGAGGATGGCTTCATCCGGGTCAAGTCCCGTGGCTTCAACAAGCTGGACGTCATTGATTTGACCGAAGAGGAGCCGCAGCAGGGGGAGAGCACCCACTCGGCCAGCCTCATCCGGGGCATCGCGGAGGGCTTCCGGGCAAAGGGCTGCGATGTGGGCGGCTTCGATGCCTACACGGCCAGCGATGTGCTGCGGGGCTCGGGACTGTCCAGCTCAGCAGCCTTTGAGATGGGCGTGGCCATGATCCTCAACACGGAATACGGCTGCGGCATGGACGCCCCTGCGCTGGCCCGCATCTGCCAGTTTGCGGAGAATACCTACTTCGGCAAGCCCAGCGGCCTGCTGGACCAGCTGACCAGCGCCGTGGGCGGGGTGCTCTTTGCGGATTTCGCCGACCCGACGGCACCGAAGATCGAGAAGATACATGCCGACGGCGTCCTGCCCGAGGGTATGACCCTCTGCGTCACCGATACCCGCGCCAGCCACAGCGAGCTGACCGGCGAGTTCGCGGCCATCCGGAACGAGATGGAGGCCGTGGCGGCCTGTCTGGGCGGCAAGGTGCTGGGCGAGGTGGACGAGAAACGCTTCTGGCAGGAGCTGCCCCGCCTGCGGGAGCAATGCGGCGACCGCGCCGTGCTGCGTGCCATCCACTATTTTGAGGAGAATGCCCGTACCCTTGCCCAGAGAGATGCTCTTGCGGCGGGAGACTTTGCCGCCTTTGCCCGGCTGGTGGAGAAGAGCGGCCACTCGTCCTTTGAGTGCTGCCAGAATGTCTACTGCGCTTCTTCGCCGAAGCATCAGGGGCTGTCGGTGGCGCTGGCTATCAGCCAGAGCATCCTTGCAGGCACCGGCGGTGCATGGCGGATGCAGGGCGGCGGCTTTGCCGGAACGATCCAGGCTTTTGTACCGGATGCGCTGATAAAGCGCTACTGCGCCGCGATGGAGGCGCTGTTCGGCCCGGGCTGCTGCTATCTGCTCTCGCTGCGGGAGCAGGGAGCCGTGCGGGTCATGTAAAACACAAAAAGAATGCCCTGCGGCATGGTGAGGCTCCACCGCCGCAGGGCATTTTTGATTTCAGGAAAAATCAGCCGCGCTGAGACTTTGCGTCTGCACGCAGAGCGCTCATATCGTTCTTGTAGGCCTGAAGGTCTTCTGCAGCCTTGCTCGGTCCGCCGAAGAAGAAGGTGTGGATGTCTTCCACGACATTGAAGCCGGCCTTGACCACATTGAACAGCAGCTTCGGAATGAACGAGATGGAGAGAGAGAGCAGTCCACCTCTAAAGAAGAAATCAGTGAAACGGAGATGGTCCGTAAATGAGGTCCATGCGTCACGAAATGCGCCGCCGCCGCCAAGAAGGGCTTTTTCTCCGTCCGGTACAACAGCATAGGAAGAAGGCATCTGGATGCGTTTCATAAACGACTCCTTTCTATCACTCCGTCAAATCAAACAGACTCAGGCAGCTGCAGCCACGATGGGGTCGGTGATGCCGGCATCCTGCTGCTGGGACGCGGCAATATTTGCCTTGGTCTGGGCGTAAGCATTCTTGAGCTCAATGAAGATGGACTTGATCGTGTTATAGATCTGGATGGCCTGCATTGCGCCGTACCAGCCGGCGAGAGCGCCGACCGCCACAGTGGCAGCTTTGCCGGCCTTGTTCTGGCCGTCCCAGTAATAGGAGACCGACTGGGACAGAGTCAAACCATCCTGATGCATCAGGACGAGGCCGCCAACGGCTGTGCCGAGGGCTGCTTTGCCCATCAGCTGGGCAAAGTTGATCGTGAAGTTGACCACAGACTGAAGCAGGGCCTCAGGATGAAATTCGATGAGATAAGAGCCTATCTGGATGGCACCGCCATCAATATAGGTCATTTCATCGGCAGAGAGGGCCGTGTAGGATGCCGGCATCAGCGGGCTCTGATATGTAAGTTCCATAGTGGGAATGCTCCTTTCGCACATGTGCTCCGTCCACAGACGGGGACTAAGTTACCTGAATTATAGCATAACTGCCCAAAAACAACAAGAGAGCGAAAAAAGATAATCGGAACGGGATTTGGGGCTCCGAAACGGAAAATTCAGGAGAAACAAACGAAAAAACGATAAAATATAAGGAGCAAAGCAGGCCGGAGACTCCGAAAAAATGTTGTGTGAAATTTGAAGAAAAACGCAAAAACAGCAGCGCCCCGGCTGCTGTCCGGTGAGGGGACGGCAGGCAGGGCGCTGCTGCTATCAGGATGAATCGGAGAAAAATGGGGAAAACTCAAAGTTCTTCGCCCGGCACACGGTGGTACAGCGCGGTCAGCTCAGCGATGTGAGCGCTGAGGGCCGGGGTGAGCGGCTGGGTGAGCCGCCACCGCCAGTTGGCACCCTGGGTGCTGGGGGTGTTGATGCGGGCCTCAGCGTCCAGATGAAGCCAGTCGGCCAGCGGGATGACAGCCATCTCCGACACGCAGGAAAGGCAGGCGCATATCATGGCCTCGGTGAGGTCTTCGGGTGCGCAGCGCAGGTAGCGGCAGGCATAGGCCACATCCTCGGCGCTGGCGCTCTGACGCCAGCCCTCGGCGGTCACGTTGTCGTGGGTGCCGGTGTAGACCACGCTGTTGCGGGGGTAGGTGTAGGGCAGGTAGTTGCCCGGCTCGCGGCTGTCGAAGGCGAACTGCATGATCTTCATGCCCGGGTAGCCGCTTGCGGCCAGCATGGCCTTGACCTCGGGGGTCAGATATCCCAGATCCTCGGCGATGATGCCGCCCTCGCCCAGCGCCTTGTGGATGGCGTCGATGAAGGCACGGTCAGGGCCTTTCTCCCAGTGACCGCCCGCAGCGGTCTTGTTCCCGGCGGGGATGGAGTAGTAGCTCTCGAAGCCCCGGAAATGGTCGATGCGGACAACGTCGTAGATGGAAGTGGCGTGCTTGATGCGCCGCTTCCACCAGCGGAAGTCCTCGGCCTCGTGGCGGGGCCAGTCGTAGAGCGGGTTGCCCCAGAGCTGACCATCGGCGGCAAAGGCGTCGGGCGGACATCCGGCAACGCTGGTCAGGTGGACGGCGCCGTCGGTCTGGAACAGCTCCGGGCGGGTCCAGAGGTCGCTGGAATCGGGGCTGACGTAGATGGGGATGTCGCCCACCAGCTGGATGCCGTGGCTGTTGGCATAGGCCTTGAGGGCGTTCCACTGGGTGTAGAAGAAGAACTGCACGGCCTTGTAGTAGTCCACCTCGGCGGCCAGCCGCTCCTTGGCGGCGGCGAGGGCCGCAGGCTCCCGGGTGCGCAGGTCGTCGGGCCAGTCGGCGAGACCGGCCTGCCCCTGCTCGGCCTTGACGGCCATGAAGAGGGCATAATCCTCGAGCCAGCCGCTCTGGGCTTCACAGAAAGCCTCATAGGCCGGGGTAGGGGAAGCCAGCAGCCGGTCGGCCGCTTTATGGAGCACCACGGGCCGCTGCCGGTAGAGGGCACCGTAATCGACGGGACCCACCGGCTGAGACGCGGGCAGCTCAGCCTCGGTGAGGAGGCCGTCCGCTGCCAGCAGACGGAAATCAATAAAGTAGGGGTTGCCGGCAAAGGCAGAAAAGCTCTGGTAGGGGCTGTCCCCGTAGCCCGTAGGACCGATGGGGAGTATCTGCCAGTAGGTCTGCTTTGCAGCCGCAAGGAAATCGACGAAGGCAAAGGCTTCATCTCCCAGCGTGCCGATACCGTAAGGACCCGGCAGGCTGAAGACGGGCATCAGAATGCCGCTTGCACGCATGGCTGGAACCTCCTTGCTTTAGCCCTTGACAGCGCCTGCCACGACACCCTCGATGATGTACTTCTGGCAGGTCATGTAAAGGATGATGATGGGGATGATGGCGATGATGATGCAGGCCATCATGGGGGCCAGCTCGACGCGGCCATAGCCGCCGCGGAAATACTGGATGGCCATGGGGATGGTGCGGTACTTCTTGATGTCCAGCACCAGCGTGGGCAGCAGGTAGTCGTTCCAGACCCACATCGTCTCAAGGATGGCGGTGGAGATCATGGTGGGCTTGAGGATGGGGAAGACGATCTTGAAGAAGATCTGGATGGGGTTGCAGCCGTCGATCATAGCAGCCTCTTCGATCTCGATGGGGACGCTCTTCATGAAGCCGGTGAACATGAACACGGCCAGACCGGCACCGAAGCCCAGATAGATGATGCAGATGTTCCAGGGGGTGTTCAGCTTGAGGGTGTCGGCGGTCTTGGACAGGGTGAACATGACCATCTGGAAGGGGACGACCATGGAGAAGACGATGAGCAGATTCATGAACTTGCTCAGCTTGTTGTTCACGCGGGTAAGGTACCAGCCGGTCATAGAGCAGCACAGCAGGATGAGGGCCACGCTGGACACGGTGATGACGAGGCTGTAGCCAAGGCTGGACAGAAAGCCCATCTTGGTGACGCCGTAGATGTAGTTGCTGAGGCCCGCGAAGGTCTCAGCCGTAGGCAGCTTGAAGACGGTGGAAGTGGTGAAGGTGCCTTCAATTTTCAGGCTGTTCTGCAAGATCAGGACGATGGGGTAGATCCAGAGCAGGCACAGCAGGCTCATGATGACAGTGAGGATGTTGTCCCACATTTTTTTATCTTTCGGCATTACTGCTGCACCTCCTTGGAGCGGGTAAACTTGAGCTGGATGAGCGAGATGACCACGACGATGAGGAAGAACACCGCGGCCTTTGCCTGGCCGATGCCCTTCCACTGAGCACCGGAGCGGCCATAGAAGGTGTTGTAGATATTCAGGGCCAGCATCTCACTGGCGTTGGCAGGCTCACCGGCGGTCAGGGCCACGTTCTGGTCGAACAGCTTGAAGCTGTTGGTCAGGGTCAGGAAAGTGCAGATGGTGACGCTGGGCATGA
>OHFA01001142.1_pt1 | contig 11058 bp, 8 predicted proteins | sample 1567501 | NCBI WGS metagenome assembly OHFA01 (sample SAMEA3879593, study PRJEB24766) | human gut metagenome | biome: human-associated habitat; feature: feces | place: USA | collected 1985/1987 | reverse complement strand
TTGCTCTCCTCTTCGTCGATGCCGTCCAGCAGCTGGAGATCCCGGATGGAACCCAGAGTGGCAATGGTCAGCACCTGGGTCTGGCCACGGGTGAACATACCGGAACCGTGGACGCGGGGCAGCAGGCCCACTTCCGCGGCCAGGGGACGCATCTCGTCCATGCCGCGGCCGTCCACACGCTTCTGCTCGTCCAAGAGCCAGCGGCGCACCACGTACTTCTGGGTCAGGTACAGGCACTCGTCGATCTTGGCCTCGGCGTCGGCCTGCTTGGCCCGTTCGTTGGCCACCACCTTCCCGGGGGCCGACTGCACGAAACGCTCGTTCGAGAGCTTCTTCATCACGCTTGCGAGGAACCCTTCCTGGTAGGCCAGTTCGTCCGTCAGTTTGCGTCGTTCCGCTTCGGCGTCGATCTTGCCCGCCATCGGCACGAAATACTGCGTCGTCTTGACAATGAACGCTGCGGCCGCCGGGTCTTTCTCCGTCACCGTCTCGATGGCCGTCAGGTTGGCCATTTTCCGCATCACGGGGGCGTACTCGGCCGGGTAGTTCTCGTCGGCGATCACCTTGAGCGTCAGCGCCTCCTTCTGCGGCAGGTTCTTCTGGTTGCGGACGTTGCGCACCGAGGAGATCACTTCCCGGGCCAGTTCGAACCGCGCCAGCAATTGCCCGTCGGCTTCGGCCGGCTGGGGCATCGGGGCGACGGTGATCGACTCGCCCTCTTTGCGCGAGGCGAGGTCTTGCCAGATCTCTTCCGTCACGAAGGGCATGAAGGGGTGCAGCACGCGCATCAGGGAATCGAAGAACGTGCGTGTGGCTTCGAACGTCGGCGCGTCGATCGGCTGCCCGTAGGCGGGTTTCACCATCTCGAGGTACAGGCCGCTGAAATCGTCCCAGAAGAGCTTGTAGGCCGTCTTGAACGCCTCCGAAATGCGGTAGCAACCGAAATCGTCGGCGATCTGGCGCAAAGCGACGCCGAGCGTCTGGCGGAACCATTCGACAGCCAGGCGGTTGTTCTCGTCCTGTGCGGCATTGCCGTCCGCCGACCAGCCGTTCACCAGGCGGTAGGCGTTCCATATCTTGTTGCCGAAGTTGCGTCCCTGTTCGCAGAGCGCCTCGTCGAACATCACGTCGTTGCCTGCCGATGAGGAGATGAGCATCGCCATGCGCATACCGTCGGCGCCGTATTTGGCGATCAGGTCGAGCGGGTCGGGCGAGTTGCCCAGCTGCTTGGACATCTTGCGGCCGATCTTGTCGCGGACGATGCCCGTGAAATAGACGTTGCCGAAGGGTTTTTCGCCGCGGTATTCGTAACCCGCCATGATCATGCGCGCCACCCAGAAGAAGATGATGTCGGGGCCCGTCACCAGGTCGTTGGTGGGGTAGTAGTAGCTGACCTCCCTGTTGCCGGGGTTGCGGATGCCGTCGAAGACCGAAATAGGCCACAGCCACGACGAGAACCACGTGTCCAGCACGTCGTCGTCCTGTCTGAGGTCGGATGGCTGCAACGAGGCATCGCCGGTTTTCGCGCGCGCCTTTTCGAGTGCCTCCCCAGCCGTCGGGGCCACTACGAAGCCGCCTTGGGGCAGGTACCAGGCCGGGATGCGCTGGCCCCACCATAACTGGCGCGAGATGCACCAGTCCTTGATGTTCTCCATCCAGTGGCGGTAGGTGTTCTTGTATTTCTCGGGCACGAAGCGGATCGCGTCTTCCATGACGGCCTTCGTCGCCGGTTCGGCCAGCTGTCCCATCGAGAGGAACCACTGCATCGAGAGTTTCGGCTCGATGGCCACGCCCGTGCGCTCCGAATAGCCCACGTTGTTGGTGTAATCCTCGGTTTTCTCCAGCAGGCCGGCTGCCGCCAGGTCGCCTTCGATCTTCCTGCGGACGTCGAAACGATCCATGCCGACGTACAGCCCCACTTTGTCGTTGATCGTGCCGTCATCGTTGAAGATGTCGATCACCTCGAGGTTGTATTTCTCGCCCAGCATGTAGTCGTTCACGTCGTGCGCCGGGGTCACTTTCAGCGCGCCCGTACCGAACTCGATATCGACGTATTCGTCGCGGATTACGGGGATTGCGCGGTTCACCAGCGGTACGATGACGCGCGCCCCGGCCGGTAGCCAGCCGTAGCGCGGGTCGTTGGGGTTGACGCACAGCGCCGTGTCGCCCAGGATCGTTTCGGGGCGCGTCGTGGCGACGATGACCGCCTTGTCCGAGCCTTCGACCATGTAGCGCAGGTAGTAGAGCTTGCCGTGCGACTCCTTGAATACCACCTCTTCGTCCGACAGCGCTGTCTGCGCCGCGGGATCCCAGTTGACCATGCGTACGCCGCGGTAGATCTTGCCTTTCTCGTAAAGGTCGCAGAATACCTTGATGACGCTCTCGGTGCGGGGTTCGTCCATCGTGAAGCAGGTGCGCTCCCAGTCGCACGAGGCGCCCAGCTTGCGCAGCTGCTTGAGGATCATGCCGCCGTATTTTTCCTTCCACTCCCAGGCGTATTCGAGGAATTCCTCGCGCGAAAGCGACGACTTCTCGATGCCCTTTTCATGCAGCATCGCCACGACTTTCGCCTCCGTGGCGATCGACGCGTGATCCATGCCCGGCACCCAGCAGGCGTTTTTGCCCGACATGCGGGCACGGCGGATCAGCACGTCCTGCAACGTGTTGTTGAGCATGTGCCCCATGTGGAGCATGCCGGTCACGTTGGGCGGCGGGATGACGATCGTGTAGGGTTCGCGTCCGTCGGGTTCCGAATGGAACAGCCGGTTGTCGATCCAGTAGTCGTACCATTTCTGTTCGATCTCCTGCGGCGAATATTTATCAGCGATTTGCATAAAGGTGTGAATGTTTTGCTTCGTTATTTGGCCTGCAAAGTTATTAACATTCTGTCAAAGATAAAATAAATATCTATAAAAAATCGTTACCTTTGCACCATTATATATTTGTATCTGTAAACTATGAGTAAAAAAGATAAGATAATCGAAACCATCGAAGTCGAAGATGCGAGCCTGCTTCCCGAGCTGCTCGACGGCAAACACCACGTGATTCCGATCGTGACCGGCGGCGACGAGGTCGCCGAGGAGGTCGAAGTGCCGGAAATCATCCCGATCCTTACGCTGCGCAGTTCGGTGCTCTTCCCCGGTGCGATCACCCCGATCACCGTGGGACGCGACAAGAGCATCAGCCTCGTACGTGCCGTGAATGCCGAAGGCGGCATTCTGGGCGCCGTGTTGCAGCGCGAGAGCGACGTCGAAGACCCCGCGCCGGACGACATGTACAAGGTCGGCACCGCGGCGCGCATCATCAAAATCCTCGAAATGCCCAACGGGAACCTCACGGTGATCCTGAACGGCCTGGAGAAGATCGAAATACGCGAATACATTACGACTGAGCCCTATTTCCGGGCCCGGGTGACCGCCCTGCGCGATACGACGCCCGACCTGAAGAGCATCGAGTTCGAGGCCCTCGTGGATTCGATCCGCGACGTGGCGCTCAACATCATCAACGTTTCGCCGTCGATGCCCAAGGAGGCGGCCTTCGCCATCAAGAACATCGACTCCAAGCGCGGCATCATCAATTTCATCTGCTCGAACATGGAGCTTACGGACGAAGACCGCCAGTCGCTGCTGGAGGCCCCCGGCCTGCTGGCCCGAGCCCGCAAGCTGCTCGAAATACTGATCCGCGAACAGCAGCTGGCCGAGCTGAAGAACCAGATACAGGAGCGCGTGAAGCAGGAGATCGACAAGCAGCAGCGCGACTATTACCTGCAGCAGCAGATGCGCACGATCCAGGACGAACTGGGCGACGGCGCCGATGCCGACATCGAGAAGATGCGCGAGGAGGCCAAGAAGAAGAACTGGCCCAAGGAGGTCGGCGAAACCTTCGAGAAAGAGTTGCAGAAGGTCGAGCGGCTGAATCCCGCCGTGGCCGAATATTCGGTGCAGATGACCTACCTGCAACTGCTGCTGGAACTCCCGTGGAACGAGGTGACCAAGGACAATCTCGATCTGAATTGCGCGCGCGAGCAGCTCGACCGCGACCATTTCGGGCTGGAGGAGGTCAAGGAGCGTATCCTCGAACACCTGGCCGTCATCAAGCTCAAGGGCGACCTCAAATCCCCGATACTCTGCCTCTACGGCCCTCCGGGTGTGGGTAAGACCTCGCTGGGCAAGTCGGTGGCGGCGGCGCTGGGCCGCAAGTTCGGGCGTATCTCGCTCGGCGGCCTGCACGACGAGTCGGAAATCCGCGGGCATCGCCGCACCTACATCGGCGCCATGCCGGGGCGGATCATCCAGACCATCAAGCGGTGCGGTTCGTCGAACCCGGTCATCATCCTCGACGAGGTGGACAAGGTGACCGTTTCGAACCACGGCGACCCGTCGAGCGCACTGCTCGAGGTGCTTGACCCGGAGCAGAACACCACCTTCCACGATAACTACATCGACATGGAGTACGACCTGTCGAAAGTGCTGTTCATCGCCACGGCCAACAATATCGCCAACATCGCACCGGCGCTGCGCGACCGCATGGAGATGATCAATATCGCCGGCTACCTGATCGAGGAGAAGGTGCGCATTGCGCTCGACCACCTGCTGCCCAAGCAGCGCGAGGCGCACGGCATCAAGGAGCAGGAACTCACGATGGCCCCCGAGGTAGTCGAAGGCATCATCGCCGGCTATACCCGCGAGTCGGGTGTCCGTTCGCTGGACAAGCACCTGGCGAAGATCGCCCGCTACCGGGCCAAGCAGATCGCTTTCGAGGAGGCTTATACGCCGGAGCTTACGCAGGCCGATGTCGAGAAGATTCTCGGCATCCCGAAATTCCTGCGCGAAGAGTACGAGGTCGGGGATATGGTCGGCGTAGTCACCGGCCTGGCTTGGACCGAGGTCGGCGGCGACATCCTCTACATCGAGTCGGTGCTGACGCCCGGCAAGGGCAAGGTCAGCCTGACGGGTAACCTGGGCGATGTGATGAAGGAGTCCGCTACGATCGCCCACGAGTGGGTGATGGCACACAGCAAGGAGCTGGGTATCGACCCCGCGCTGTTCGAGAAGAACGACATCAACATCCATGTCCCCGAGGGTGCGATCCCGAAGGACGGCCCTTCGGCCGGCATTACGATGGTGACCTCGATCGTTTCGACCTACACGGGGCGGAAAGTCCGGGATCGTATCGCCATGACGGGCGAGACGACGCTCCGCGGCCGTGTGATGCCGGTGGGCGGCGTCAAGGAGAAGATTCTGGCGGCCAAACGCGCCGGGATCAACGAGCTGATCCTCTCGGAGGAGAACCGCAAGGACATCGCCGAGATCAAGCCCGAATACATCGACGGACTGACCTTCCATTATGTGAAGACCAACGACGAAGTGCTGAAACAGGCGCTCATATAGCGACCCGAAAGAAGTAAAAGGTGGAAAGTTTTGTTTTTCACCTTTTACTTTTTTAATTTTATGGATCAATTCCTCTGCCGATGAAATTTATCGCAATCATACCGGCGCGTTATGCGTCGACCCGCTTCCCGGCCAAACCGTTGGCCGTGCTGGGCGGGAAACCCGTTATCCGGCGGGTCTACGAGCAGGTGGCGGGCGTACTGGACGATGCCGTGGTCGCCACGGACGACGAGCGGATTTACGATGCCGTGGTGGCGTTCGGCGGCAAGGCCGAGATGACCTCGGCAGACCATAAGAGCGGCACGGATCGCTGCTGGGAAGCCTACCTCAGGCAGGGAAAGCCCTACGACGTGGTCGTCAACGTGCAGGGCGACGAGCCTTTCATCCGGGCGTCGCAGCTCGAAGCCGTGAAGCGCTGCTTCGACGATCCCGCGACGGACATCGCCACGCTCGTGAAACCCTTTGCCGAAGCGGACGGCCTGGCCGCGCTGGAAAACCCCAATTCGCCGAAGGTGGTGCTCGATGCGCAGTCGCGGGCCATCTATTTTTCGCGTTCGGTCATCCCTTACCTGCGCGGCGTCGAACGCTCGCAGTGGCTTGCGCACCATACGTTCTACAAGCACATCGGCCTCTATGCCTTCCGCACGGAGGTGCTGCGTGCCGTCACGGCGTTGCCGCAGTCCACGCTCGAAAAGGCCGAGTCGCTCGAGCAGCTCCGCTGGCTCGAAAACGGCTACAGGATCGGCGTGGGCATCACCGACGTCGAGACCATCGGCATCGACACGCCCCAAGACCTCGCACGTGCCGAGGAGTTTTTGTCACACCATCCGGAATTTATAAAATGACAGCTATGAAATTCATCGCCGGCCCCTGCGTCATCGAATCCGCCGAGTTGCTCGACACCGTGGCCGAACGCCTCGTGGCGATCAACAAGGCCCTCGGGACGGATATTATCTTCAAGGCCTCGTTCGACAAGGCCAACCGCACCTCGATCTCCTCGTTCCGCGGCCCCGGACTCGAAAAGGGGTTGCGTATGCTCGCCGACGTGCGGGCGAAGTGGGGGCTGCGCCTGCTGACCGACATCCACGAGGCGTGGCAGGCCGCGCCTGTGGGCGAGGTCGTCGACGTGATCCAGATCCCGGCCTTCCTCTGCCGGCAGACCGACCTGCTCACCGCCGCGGCCAGGACGGGCAAGACCGTGAATATCAAAAAGGCGCAGTTCCTTTCGGGGTTGGACATGCAGTACCCCTATGAGAAGGCGCGCGATGCGGGGGCTTCGGAAATATGGCTCACCGAACGCGGCAATATCTACGGTTACAACAATCTGGTGGTCGATTTCCGCAATATCCCCGACATGCTGCGCATCGCGCAGACCGTGGTGATGGATTGTACCCATTCGGTGCAGCGTCCCGGCGGTGCGGGCGGTACGACGGGAGGCAACCGCGAGTTCGTGCCGGCCATGGCCCGGGCGGCACGGGAGTTCGGAGCCAGCGGCTTCTTCTTCGAAGTGCACCCCTGCCCCGACTGCGCCAGGAGCGACGGCCCCAACATGTTGCAACTCGACGATCTGGAGAATCTCATTAAAACCTTGCTATAATGACCGATACCACCAAAGCGCAGATCCTCGACCTGGCCCGCAAGGCCATCAATACCGAGATGCTGGCGCTCAAGCACATGAAGGAGACCTTGGGTGACAATTTCGCCGATGCCGTGGAGCTGATCCTCGCATGCAGCGGCAAATGCATCGTCACCGGCATGGGCAAGTCGGGGCTCGTCGGGCGCAAGATCGCCGCGACGCTGGCCTCGACCGGAACCCCGAGTTTCTTCCTGCATCCCGGCGAGGCCTTCCACGGCGATCTGGGGATGATCTCGAAGGACGACGTCGTGCTGGCGCTCTCCTATTCGGGCGAGACCGACGAAATCCTGAAGATCGTGCCTTTCATCCACTCCAACGGCAACAAGCTGGTGTCGATGACGGGCAATCCCGAATCGGCGCTGGCGAAGAATTCCGATATCCATCTCGACGTGAGCGTCGAAGAGGAAGCCTGCATCCTGCACCTCGCGCCGACGACCTCGACCACGGCGCAGATCGCCATGGGCGATGCGCTGGCCGTGTCACTCATGCAGATGCGGGGCTTCACGAGCGTCGATTTCGCACGCCTGCATCCGGGCGGCAGCCTCGGGCGTCGCCTGCTGATGACCGTGGGCAACGTGATGCGTTCGCACGACCTTCCGGTCGTGGCGCCCGACTGCTCGGCGACGGATATGATCCACGCCATCAGCAAGGGCGGGCTGGGGCTTATCATCATCTGCGAGGGCGACCGGATCGAGGGCATCGTGACCGACGGCGACGTGCGCCGTGCGATGGAGCGCCGCCGCGCCGAGTTCTTCAATATCAAGGCCGCCGATATCGCCACGCCCAGCCCGAAAACCATCTCCGCGGATAAGAAACTGATCGAGGCCGAGAAGATGATGACCCGTAACAAGGTCACGTCGCTGCTCGTCACGGACGATGCCGGGAAATTGCAGGGCGTGATTCAGATTTACGACATCAAATTATAAGGCTTTCGCTGCTGCGTTACGCCGCCTGTACGGGCGGCGTACGCGGGACGGCGTGCCCGCCGTGAAACGTAAGGGGGACGGTACCTTGGTACCGTCCCCCTTGCGTTTTGTCTGCCGCGGTATGCCTCCGCGGGGTCAGTCCCCCTCTTCGAGCTGGAAAACCTGTTCGACGGGTTTGCCGAAGATCCGGGCGATCTTCAGTGCCAGTACCGTCGAGGGGACGAAGCGCCCGGCCTCGATGGCGTTTACGGTCTGGCGGCTTACGCCGATGGCATCGGCCAACTGCTGTTGGGTCATGCGTACTTCGGCGCGTTCGACTCGAATCCTATTCTTCATCGCGGAGCGTTTTGTTAAGCCGGTACATGGCCATGCGGAAAAGCAGGTAGTAGATGGCCGGGATGGTGTACAGCAGTACGAACATGCAGGTCAGGAACTCGAAGTCGTAGAAACACAGTGCCAGCAGGATCAGTATTATGTAGTTGGCGTATACGGAGATGAACAGGCTGTTCAGCCGCAACGAAGTAATCATTTCGTCTTCGTTGTGTTCGCGGGCGAAGCCTATGAAGATCAGGCCGATGGCCGTGCCGATAAGGGCCGTGTTATTGAGCAGGTGCTCGTTCAGGCTGTCGAGCCAGTTCAGTTTGTCCTGCAGGAAAAGCATGTAACAGCCGAGCAGGACGGAGGGAAGCAGCAATATCCATCCGATTTTCTTGAAACCGACGGGCAGTAAATAGTCTTTTTTCATAATGCAGTTTTTTATTTGTTTTTGCAGATACAGGGTTCGTTAGGCATTTTCATCCGCTTCCGGTGTGCGGCATCGGAGCCGCCACAAGCGCAGATTGAAAATGATTACGTATACGGCGCAGATAAATACCGGATTGGAAAGCCAGTCCGTCCATGTCTTGATTCGGACGATCTCACCCAAAGTTAATATCCGGGTTCCGACGTAGAAGAAAGGAATCCGGAGCAGGTTGACAATGAAGAACAGGTAGATGACGGCGACCAGGGTTTGTCCGCGCAGCGAAGAGATGTACTCGTCTTCGATCCGTTCACGGGAGAGGGCGATTATCGGCAGAGCGATCATGGCGATCGTTGCGGCCGACAGGAGCCATGTGTCGGTTCGCTCCTCTTCGACCGGCCGGAGGACCATTATGAGAATGAAAGCCAGGGCGACGATCAGCAGGAATGATGCGAGGTGTTTGCATCGGTGCGGCAATAAAAGGTTTTTAGGCATACGGTAATCGTTTTAGTGGTTTGACTAATACAAATGTAAAGTTTATTTTGCATTTTGGCAAGCAAACACGACAAAATTTTTGAACGCTAAAAAATTAGAGGGCCTTAAGGCCCTCTAAAAATCTTGTCCGCAATTCCCGGGAATTCACCGGCTCAATCCGGATTCGGCCCGGTGTCACCGGTTCGCGTTTTCCTGTCCTTGCATTCTGTTTACCGGCTTCTGTTCGCTGCTTATTGTTCACAGCCGGGTATTCGCGGTTTGGTCTTCACTGCCTGTTGTTGACCGTTCGCAGGTTGTGTTCCGGAACCGGATTTCCGCAAACTGCTTTTCCGCCTTCCCCCGGATGCCGGATCCAGATACCGGGTGCTGGTATCGGTACATACACACCGGGCCCGGGCGCCTGTCATCGGCCGCTCGATGCTTGGCGCCGGTGACCGGCCATCGCTGCTGTGCCGGATCGGGTTTGCCGTCGGGTCAGCCCCGGATGTAATGTGGCATATCGGCGGGAATCTCCATCGAGATCTCTGCCAGCCCGCCCACGACGCCGTCCACGCGCCAGGCTGTCTGGTAGATCATTTTGCGGACGCCGTTTTTCTCGATCGTGTAGGCATTCGTGCCCCCGTCGGCGAGCAGGCGCCGGATAATTCCGCGCGACCGTTCGCTGTGGCAGTCGAAGAGGTTTTTGCCGATCATGTCGCCGTGCCGGGCGAAGGTCGTGCGCGCCTTGTCGTTCATGTAGAGGATCGTGCCCCCGGTGTCGCATACCGTAACCGCGCAGTTCATGCCGTCGGCCCAGGGATAGGGATTTTCTGTCGTCATATTGCCGTAGGTTTATCGTCGGGGGAAAGCCTCCCTTTTCAACGGGAGGTGCGGAGTGATTATGGGCATTGCAGCGAAGATGCGGAGGTAAACCCCGGTTTACTGCTGTATCTTCACCAGCTGTTCGCGGTAGGCGTTCAAGATGCGCGATTTGGAAATGAAGCCCAGGTAGCGGTTCTGTTTGTCGACCACGGGCAGCATCCAGGTGTGCTTGTCCTCGAATTTCTCCATGACGCCCTGTATTAATTCGTGTTCGAGTATCTTGTCCGGGGGCTGGATCATGTAGTCGGAGATCGGCTGCCCGTATTTTTCGTGTTTGAACATGTCTTCGCGCAGGTCGTCCAGCTGCACGATACCCAGCAGGTGTCCGAAGTTGTCGATCACGGGGAAGATGTTGCGGCGTGCCGTCGAGATGATGTGCACGATGTCGCCCAGCGTGAAATTCTCCTTGATGCGCAGGAAATCGGTCTCCATCAGATCGTCGAGCTTCAGGAAGACGAATACCGACTGGTCTTTGTCGTGCGTGAGCAGTTCGCCCCGCTGGCGCAGTTGTTTGGTGTAGATCGAGTCGGGGTCGAGGTAATAGTCTACGGCGAACGATATGCAGGCCGTGATCATCAGCGGGATGAACAGTCCGTAGCCGTTCGAAAGCTCCGCGATGAGGAAGATCGAGGTCAGCGGCGCCTTCATCACGCCCGACATCACGCCGGCCATGCCCACCAGCGTGAACGAGACGACCGAGACGTCCCAGTCGAAGAATGCATTGCACAGCAGGGCGATCGAGGCTCCCGTGAACGCCCCCACGAACAACGACGGCGCGAAGGTTCCGCCCACGCCGCCCGCGGCGTTGGTCGAGGCCATGGCGATGACCTTGAAGAACATCGTGGCGATGACGAAGAGGATGACCACCCAGTCGATTTCCCGGAAGCGGTAGAAGAGCGAATTGTCGAACAGCTCCTGTGCGCGGCCGTGCATCAGCGACATGAACCCTTCGTAGCCTTCGCCGTAGAGCGGCGGGAAGATGAAGATCAGGATGCCCAGCACGGCGCCGCC
>OHFA01001137.1_pt1 | contig 11098 bp, 14 predicted proteins | sample 1567501 | NCBI WGS metagenome assembly OHFA01 (sample SAMEA3879593, study PRJEB24766) | human gut metagenome | biome: human-associated habitat; feature: feces | place: USA | collected 1985/1987 | reverse complement strand
GCGGTGAACGTATATGTTTTCGTTTCATTCGGAAGATGCCGGGATAAAAGTAACCTGTGATGTTTCCGGGATCACATTAGAAGAAAAGGGAACGGATCACTGGATGGCAACGCTTCCGAATGAAACGAAAACATATACGTTCACCGCATGTTATAATGGGAATGGCAACTATACAGGAAGTAAGGCAGATTGTCAGGTCCGTGTAACGGCAGATCATTCCCAGACCGGGGGCGGTTCTGGTGGAAGTTCCGGCGGAATATCCGGAGGCGGTTCAAGTGGAGGTTCTGGAGGCAGTTCCGGCGGAGGTTCCGGTGAAAATGCCGGTGGAAGCACGGACGGATCATCTGGCAATGTTTCACCGGATTCCGGCACATTACCGGCACCGGATCATGCAAAAGAAGAACCGGGGAATGTGACACCGCCACCCGCAGCAGATACGTCCGTTTCTGTTAAGGATATTAATGTCAAAGCAAAAACTGCAGTTAAAAATAATACGGTCAAAGTGAAGAATATTGCAGCAGTTTTGAAAAAAGAAATTACAAAGGCAGAAAAAGAACAGGGTGGCAGGATAAAAGACCTGTCAGTTGAAATAACTTTTGATACGGCAAAAGCCGGAAACTGGAAGAATCTGCATCTTGAAATGGATAAGCAGGCGGTAAATTTACTTGTCAAAAAGAATGTAAAAGAATTGAAGGTCAATGGTGGCAATGTAAATCTTACCTTTGATTCGAAGGCATTAAAAGAATTAAAGAAAGAGATGAATACAGCTGTGGTTATCAAAATGAAACAGGCTGACAAGAAAAATCTTTCTGCCAGGGCGGGGAAAATTATTGGAAAACGTCCAATTTATGATTTTTCCGTCACAGGAATAAAGAAAAAGCAGTCGTCTGTCCTGAAAAAGGGACGGATCAGGGTCGCTGTTTCCTATAATGCTTCGAAAAAGGAAAAAGATAAAAAGATTTTTGCATATAAAATTGATAAATACGGTGCAGCAGTTAAGATACCGGGATCTTATTATGATTCCGATACAAAGACCGTTAACTTTGTAAGCCGTGGGTTTTTCACAGTTGCAGTAGGCTGTGAAAAATGATGAAACATAAAAAATCATCGTTCACGTTAAAAAAACTGTAATTCATGTCGAAAAAGACAAAAACCGGTTTTCATTTGGTATAATGATAGAGCTCATTTTAGTAAAAATGAGTTCATACCGTGAATGATGGAGGGGATAACAATCATCGTTTTAGAAGAAATATTAATGGCAAACGGCTTGACCGTGTTAATGATGTGGTTCCTTTTGTTTTGCAGACGAAAGAACAGAGAGAGCCTTCATGTGGGAGATAAAATATATGATGGAATAGCAATCGTAAATTTAGTGGGGGCATTGTCTGAAACCATTGCTTTTCTCGTAGATGGAAAACAGTTTACTGGCAGCCGGCAGATTAATTATATCTCTAACAGCATATGCTTTATAGGGACAGTCAGTATGGGTATGCTTTGGTGTATGTACGTGGAATTGCGTATCTATCGAAATTATAAAAGAATGGTTCAAAAAGCAGGAGTGGAGATATTTCCCTGGCTGGTAGAAGTAATTATGGTTTTATGTAATCTGTTTGGAACAGGGATTATGTTTAAAATATCCGGGGAGATCAGAGAACTGCCGGTGTGCTGGTGGGATATATTTCGCTTGTCATATATTTTGCTTACAGTATCTATCTGGTGTATCATTCCAAAAAACAAGGGGTTAACCTGAATTTTTTCCCGGTGATCTATTTCGTTGGTCCTTGTTTTGCAGGTGTAGTTCTCCAGTTCCTTTTTTATGGAATTACATCATCATGGGTGCTGGTTGCGGTCGCATTGATATTTGTGCAGATGCAGTCATACGCAGAGAGTTTGTATATGGATGAGCTTTCCGGATTATACAACCGGAGATATTTTAATGCGGTGCTTGCGGAAAAGAAAATTGCAAGCCATAAATCCTTATATGGAATCATGATGGATGTAAACGATTTCAAGTGTATTAATGACAATTTAGGTCATAGTACGGGCGATAAGGCTATTTGTACGTTGGGAAATATACTCATCAGATCCATACCGGATGATGGTATGGCAATCCGGTATGCGGGAGATGAGTTTATTGTGCTGCTGTCAGGTGTTGATACGGAGCGTGTCTTAGCGACAATGGAGGAGATTAACCATAATCTGTCCCGGTTTAATGAATCCGGAATAGAACCGTTTCATTTAAGCGTTTCTATGGGATACACGGAATTTGGGACAGAAGATGATGCAGAAACTTTTTTAATGCATATGGATGAGAAAATGTATGAGGAAAAACGGAAATATCATATGCGAAAGAAATCAGCCGGTTTGGAAAATAAAGTATAGCATTACGTTCCTGCCATTTGTCCGATAACTGGTTGCAATGGCACAAGAAAAGAAAATATTATAATCATCAAACGAGTAGCAGACTGGTGTAAATCCGGTTTTGCTGCTCGTTTTTATATTTATGGTTATAGGCAGGGATGCTCCAGATTTCAAGATAGTAAATAACCGTGTTATGGTTGATGGAGAGGCATTTTTTGTTTTATGAGAAAACCAGTTACCCATATAGATAACTGGTTTTTAAGGGATAATGTTAATGAGTATGTGCGATAGTGGAGTTATCAAGAAGTGTTCGTAAGGCATCCTGAAGGACTTGTGAGCAGTTGATTCCGCGCTTGTCAGCAAGACGGACCATCCAACTTGGAAGAGAAACATTTTTTCGAACGGCGCGAGTATCTGTCTGGGCACGATATTCAATGGTATCTGCGGAAATCAGGGAACAGATTGTGCCGGCATCAACACTTAATTTTTCCTGTGGTGATGGAGGAGCAATCGGTTCGCCTTCATCCTCTGCAACAACAAGCCATGCGCTCATTGCATCGGTAATTTGGTCAATTGCATCAGAAAGACTATTGCCAGTAGTGATGCATCCAGGAAGATCAGGGACTTTTGCGTAGTATCCAGATCCGTCCTCGATAGGTGTAAACAAAGCTGTATAAATATATTTCATAGTAACCCTCCTATTTGGAAGCAGGAAACATATTTAATGCATCCTGCTAATATTGGCTTCCTTGAAGATGTACTTCATGTCGTTTTCATTGAAATCGTGTCGTTTGACAGGTACGGTGCTGTGTGTCTGCGGATTGTAGTAAATGTCGTGATTAGCACCGTGGCGTTTCAATTCATAACCGGAAGCACTGAGTTGTTTAATCGTTTGTTGCCTTGGATTCATTATGTACCTCCTTTAATTATATCATACACAATATTACACAAAAGTCAACTAAAATACACAAAAATACACAAGAAATAAAGTGAATGTGCACTACGGAATTTTCCAAATCAGCCGGAATTGTTTTTACCGGAGGCGGCGGATTGTGCAGAGAGTCATGAAGCAGAGGTTGGGGCGGATTGTGGAGGAGCAGGTCGGACAGTTGAGGATGGTTTGGCAATAATTTTTATTTGATATAATCGAACACATGTTTTATTATATAGGCATATAGGGAGGTAGCAAATGGGAGAAAAGCTAAGCAATGAACTTACGGATAAAGAAAGAGAAATGTATGAGTATATTGTAAAATATATGGAAGAAAATTTAATTTCTCCATCTTTTCAAGAAATCTGTAAAGGAGTAAACACAAAATCAAAGTCATGTGTGCATGATAGGCTTAAAAAGTTAATGGGAAAAGGCTATATAACTCTGCGAGAAGGGGGAACCAAGAACAATTTGCTCAATTGGGTATAAATTAGTAAAAGAAAGCGAGGAGTAAAGAATGTATACAAAGTTGTTGTCGGTAATTGCCATCATAGAAATAATGTGGGGAACAATATTTTCAGTATTGCATACTGATTGTTGCTATTATCAATCTGATCGTAATGATCTTTTCTAACCATAAAAAATAACCGCCCCTACCAAAGACCGGTTATTTTTTAAAACTAACTTTGGCAAACCGCCTACACGGTATTGCGTTTTGTATTTTCATAATACCATTGCGTAATTTTTTGTCAATGATTTAAAGATCTTTGCTGGATACCGGCATAAAATAAGGTTCAGACCATTGTAAAACTCAAATGAATAATGAAGTTTATAATTAGTGTCTGCTTACTCAGCAGGCACTAATTATATTTTATTAAATTGTTTTATTATCTGCGAACAATTTCTAATCGTTCGCGCTGGATAAGTTTTTCATACTGCCTCAATTGAAATACTGTCTACCTGTGCACTTAAATGATTTTAGACACCAGATCCATATCTATTATAGAGTAAGATCAGTATAAGCAAAACGAGTATCACTATATATCTTTTTTTCATTATTATAAATAACTTGAAGCATAGAAATTGGTTTTACTCGAATAAGTTTGAGATGTAATCTTTACAATTCCTACATTTCCAACTCCAACATAAGTATCAAGATTTCCAGAACATTTTAAGGTAATACAGGAGGAAGTACATGTGGTTTTGTTACTTTGTCCAGAAAGTTTATATGTATATATAACAAAGTCAGAATCTACGCTTGCATTAGAAGCACTTGCATTTGTCCAGTGCTTTCCACTATAATATCCAACGGCATTAAATGTAATTGTAGCTGAACCAACCACCAAATCACTACTTAATGTTTTACTATAAGTAGCACGAGTCGATTGTGGTGAAGACGAAATGTCTTCTATATTTATAGTTGAGTCTTTTTCAACTTCTTTTTGATATTTTTTCGCTGAGTCTATTGCTTCTTTCAGTTCTCCAACTGTAACAGTTGCATAGCTAGCTTCTTGGTTTACTTCAAGGTTATTTTCGTCTATGTCCAAATACGATAGGACATCATAAACATTTTCAGTTGTTATAACTGTCTCTTCCGAGAACTGTTTATTGCTTTCGGCTGCAAAAACAGGTATTGGAGCTATAGTTGTATGTACTAGAGCCAACGACATTGATGCTGCAATTACTTTTTTAATAATTTTTTTGACTTTCATTGAAAGACTTCCATCTTTTAAAAAATTTATCACAACTATATATAATATATAGAGATGAACATTATAATTCCCGCAATTTCATTTCATTTATTTTCTTTTTGCGCGTAATCGTTCTATTTCTTTTTATCCGATTATTAATTGATATAACAGTAGGAATATTTGTAAGTATAAAGATAATGATACAATTATGTATCTTATCCTTTATAGACATCTGATTTTTGGAAACGAAACTATATGAGAGTGTCAATAACCCCTGCTTCTCAACGCGTTCAAAACTTTCTGGTTCAAAATTAAGATACACTATAATTAATACGATTGAAAGAACAAGAAAAATAATTGGTGTTAATGATACGGTAGTTGTTCTTCTTTTTTTATTTAAATATGATTCTAAAAAACGTACACAAATAATGGTTAATGCCATTATTATTACGATGAATAAAATTGTAGAAAATTTCATTTATTCTCCTTTTTGCTCTCTGTATTTTTTTATCAATATTTTTGCTGTGTCAAAATCAAGTTGATCATCTATTACCATTTTTTTAATTAATGAAATATAAGCGTCATTTTCTATTTGATCATTCATTTGCATTTTTTGTATAAGTCGATCAAGTCTCAATCGCACGGTAGGATATGTTATATGATACAATTTTGCAACCTCTTTTAAAGAGCCAGATGACATAACAAAATTTTTTATAAATGTGATATCTTCATCACTTAAATTGTATATCCATTCTTGCGCTTTTCGTCTCATTACCAACCCCTTTCTTTAATATTATTGATATTATTATGTTATTTACATCTTTTTATCTTAATAATCATTCGAAACCTCAAACTTGTAAAGATAAGGTTTTCAGATTCGAGGTTACTCTCAACCCCCTTGCTTTTGTTTATATTTCTTCAATCATCAGTTATAAAAAACAGAAGCATTTTAATCAGTTCACCATATCGGTTTCATTTTGTGTTATACTATTTTATAAAATTTTTTTGTCGCCGCTGCCGCTTCGGTCGGTGCAAAGCGGACATCTACCAGATGTCCTGCACCCTTGTATTTGCCCTTATCAGAGTTCGTAAATCTATATGGAAGATATAATATAAGGGAAAGCTCACCTGCTGGTCTGCGTCTATTGGGACAGTATATTTATTATGATGCACTGGTGGTACACGGAAGCGGCGATAAACTGGAAGGTTATGGAGGTAAACAAAATGAATGATAGCAAGTTAAAGGGTATAGCAGTTATTCTATTTGGAATACTCTTAAGTGCAAGTGGCGCAGAAATGAATCGAACTGTATTGGCAAGTTTTAGCGATTTCCCGTTTGCTCTTATTGGGATAATTGTTGGAATTGTTGGACTTATAATGGTTTTCAAAAATAATAAAGGATAACAAACTAAGAAATTGTTTGGTATTACAGCGGAAGAACTTTTGAAAAAAGCACGGTAAAATGCTGACTTATCAATTGAAAAATAATTATTTTGTATGGAATATCTGCATGGCTCCATAAGTATGCGGCAAATGCGGAGCCGTGGCCTTTCTCGACGGGCAGGAAAAATTCCGGCAGGTTGCGCACGTATTACACAATTGCTTGAGATTGGCGTGTGTTGTTGTATCCAGATGCAGGATCAGCGTTGCTGTCTTAAGCGGCCGGAGCATCTGCCCCTCGGTAAGCTGGATGCCATCCGGGGCAAGCCGCCCATAAATCTGTGGGAGCAGGTCAAGGGAATAGGTATCTCCCAGAAAAGATAATTCTGCAAGATACAGGCGGCTCTGACGTTCTACCACATGTGCAAATTCTTCATAAGCCTTTGACAAAAGCATCAGGCTGATGCAGTCCACAATGTAAGCCTCCTGGATCTGTTCATGGTTCAGATATAATTCCGACAGTTCATCCACTCCGTTTCCAAGCGTCACAAACCCATAGGCATAGTGAGGCAGAGAAACCCCGTCTAAATCCTGATCCAGAGAGTAATATGCATAGGATTCAACCAGGGGAAGAAGTGCCGTATAAATTGCCTGAATATGAGGCAGGTCATCTGGAGGGAAATGGAAACGGCTGCAAAATTCGTTCCAGTCACCGGAGGATAATCCGGGAGTAAGTTTACATTTCATGGGATACATCCTCCTTATCGGAAGCTGCCATAACGGCTGCAATTTCCTGAAAGCGGCCCGTGACCTTATCATAGTTCTTTCGGTGATGGGGAAAGCCACAGTTTATGCAGGATTTGATACCATTTTTTAAATATTCACAGTTTCCACCACAGGATTTCCCGAGTGTATAGAGGGGACAATAACAAAACAGGCAGTTAAAGTCCGCCTCCGGAATTCCTTTATGGCATGGAAAATATTCACATTTTTTATTTTGAAAAAACTTATAATATTCGCTCAAAATGGTTTCCTCCAATCAAAGCACAATCATAGCATAATTATATCGGAACAACAAGCGGATCGCAAGAAATGCGAATGACATAAAAATTGTATTTCAGTGGGAAATGATACCTTTTGCCCCTTTTATCATTACATTATTTACATCTTTTTAAGAGCGCAGGTATAGTGGTTCAGGCAATTGAGGGTTTGAAGCAAAAAGTTGAAAATTAAATAAAAAATACTTGACTTAAAGTTAACTTTAAGTGGTATATTATGATAGATAAAATCGGAAGGAGAATTTATTATATGTATATCGAAAAGATTAACGGACCGGAAGATGTGAAGAAATTAAATATAGAAGAGATGACAGCTCTCGCAGAAGAAATGCGTCATGCATTATTAAAGAGGGCAAGTATTCACGGCGGGCATTTTGGCCCGAATTTTGGCATGGTAGAGGCAATCATTGCACTGCATTATGTTTTTGAGTCCCCAAAGGACAAAATGGTATTTGATGTTTCCCATCAGACCTATCCGCACAAGATGCTGACCGGTCGAAAAGATGCCTATTTATATGAAGAACATTACGACGACGTGACGGGATACAGCTGTCCGCAGGAAAGTGAACATGACCATTTTACGGTCGGACATACCTCTACATCCGTCAGTCTGGCATGCGGTCTGGCAAAGGCAAGGGATCTTCGTGGGGAAAGTGCAAATGTGATCGTAATTATCGGAGACGGTTCTTTAAGCGGAGGAGAAGCCTTAGAAGGAATGGATTTTGCAGCAGAATTAGACAGCAACATGATCATTGTAGTAAATGACAATGATATGTCAATTGCAGAAAACCATGGAGGACTTTATTCAAATCTGAAATTACTCCGCGAGACAAACGGACAGGCAGAGTGCAATTTATTTAAAGCCATGGGACTAGATTATGTCTATGTGGATCATGGAAATGACTTAAGGGAGCTGATCGGGGCTTTCAAACAGGTAAAAGACAGTAAGAAACCGGTTGTTGTCCACATTAATACATTAAAGGGAAAAGGTTATAAACCGGCAGAAGAGCATAAGGAAGAATGGCACTGGCATCTTCCGTTTGATATTGAGACTGGAAAATCCCATTTTCCGGAAGTGGAAGATTATTCTTCGGTGACCTGTGAATATCTGATCGAAAAGATGAAACAGGATCCGACAGTTGTTGCAATTACATCCGGAACCCCGACGATTCTCGGATTTACGCAGGAGAAAAGGAAACAGGCCGGCCGGCAGTTTGTAGATGTGGGAATCGCGGAGGAGACAGCGGTAGCACTTGCTTCCGGAATTGCCAAAGGTGGCGGAAAGCCGGTATACGGTGTGTATTCCAGCTTTATCCAGAGGACGTATGACCAGATTTCACAGGATCTGTGTATTGACGGGAATCCGGCAACGATTGTTGTGTATACGGGATCGGTATTTGGCATGACGGATGTTACCCATCTGGGACTGCAGGATATTCCGATGCTTTCCAATATCCCGGGACTGGTTTATCTGGCACCGACAACAAAGGAAGAATATCTGTCAATGCTTGACTGGAGTGTGGAGCAGAAGGAAATGCCGGTTGCGATCAAACTTCCGGGTGGAGACATGGTTTCGGATGGCAGAGAAGTCACAAAAGACTGGAGCCAGCTCAACACCTATGAGGTAACGGAAAAGGGAAGCAAAATTGCACTGATCGGACTCGGAACATTTTATTCCCTGGCACTGCAGACCGCAGAAATGCTGGAGAAAAAAGGTATTCATGCAACGGTAATCAACCCGTATTATATTACCGGACTGGATAAGGGACTGCTGGAGAAGCTGAAGGCAGACCATGACACGGTAGTTACACTGGAAGATGGCATCATGAATGGTGGTTTCGGAGAAAAAATCGCAAGATTTTATGGAAGCAGTGATATGAAAGTCTATAATTACGGATTGAAAAAAGAATTCCTTGACCGGTATGATGTAAATGAGGTATTAAAAGAGAATCATCTGACAGCAGAGCAGATTGTAAATGACGTATTATAGAAGGCAGAAATAAACAACAAACCTTGTGAGAATCGACACAATATGGTAAAATATAACATACTAGAGCTTATTTTGCATAGTGGTTAGAATAGCGGGCTCATGGAAGGAGCGGTATCATATGAAGAATAAAGATTCGAAAGCAAGGATGCAGATGATTTTCGGGATACTTTTGTTTGCGTTTATTTTTATGGCAGAGTTGTATGCCATGGTCAATTTCCCGAAAATGTTTATTGTTCTGGCTGTTTTGGCTGTAGCAGATCTGATTTGCCTTTATGTGGCAATAAACGGGATTATCTCAGTATATGAGACAAAATATACCCGGAGAGAAGAACAGTATGAGAGCATTTTCAAATCCGAAAAGGCATCGTATCTTATGCTGAAAAAATATTTTGAGGAAATATCCGTCAAGCTTGCATATATTGAAGAAGCTTCTAAGATTCCGACAGAGGAAATTGTTAATGCACAGAAGGGAATAGCGAAAGTAATTATCAAGCGGTCCCATGAGAATACCGATGCATTGATGAATTCATACGAACAGCTGATCGACCGGTTTGATACGTTCCAGAAAGGAATGGATGGGTTCGGTACAGTTGCGGGTGCTTATAAGGACGAGATTCTTTCTGCATATAAGGACGAGAAATCTCCGGCACCAAAGGATGAGGAAGTCCATGACCATGCACAGGACAAAGAGACGGTTGCAAAACTGCAGGAAATCATTCTGGCAATAAAGGATATGGAGCTGCGCCTGAACCAGACCATTATGAACAGTCAGAAAGTGGTTGTTTCCCAGCCACAGGTTTCCGTACCTGTGGCAGCACCTGTAGTGCCACAGCCGGCACCGCAGAATCATATGGAAGAAACACCGGTAGAGCCGGAGATCTCACCAGAGCCGGAAGAAAGTATGGAGCCGGAACCGGAGATTTCGCCGGATCTGGAAGAAAACCCGGAACCGGAAATTTTGCCGGATCTGGAGGAGAGTCTGGAACCGGAGATTTCGCTGGAGCCGGAGATTTCGCTGGGGCTGGAGGAGAGTCCGGAGCCGGAGATTTCGCCGGAGCTGGAAGAAAGCCCGGAGCCGGAGATTCTGCCGGATATACCGGAAGAGGAGAATTTAAAGCCAGAGGAAGACCTTCCGGTCATGGCAGCGGATGAGATTATCCCGCCGGACCCGGAAGAATCCATTGAGGAAGCAGAAGAACTGGTAGAACCGGACCCGATTCCGGAGGAAGCGATTGTTGATGAAGCGGATGATGAGAACCTGCCGGAGGAAGAACTTCCACCGATGCCGGATCTGTCAGATCCAAACCGTTCCATGAGCCCGGATGAGATAGCTGCGCTGTTTGCGAATATGGGCAACGATAACAATGCGGATAAAGTTGAGGAACCTGCCGAGGAAACTGTGGAACCGGAGAATATTCCGGAGCCGGTCGAAGAGCCGGAAGCCGTAAAAGAAGCACCGCTTCAGCCGGAAGAACCGGCTGATCCGAATAAGGCATTAAGCCCGGATGAGATAGCCGCGTTGTTTGCAAGTATGGGAACGTAAATCAAACGGATAAAATAACGGATAACGCCATTTGTTCCACGTAAAAACGTGTGACAGATGGCGTTTTGTCATAAAATGGAAAAATGTAGTTGCATTTCTTTTTCATTGTGTTATACTTAGGTCGTTGCAATTTAATAGTTTAAA
>OHFA01001135.1_pt1 | contig 11099 bp, 10 predicted proteins | sample 1567501 | NCBI WGS metagenome assembly OHFA01 (sample SAMEA3879593, study PRJEB24766) | human gut metagenome | biome: human-associated habitat; feature: feces | place: USA | collected 1985/1987 | reverse complement strand
CGAATCCTTCATGCAGGAGACCGAGCTGAAGGAGAACGAGTATTCCGTCAACCTCCGCACCCGCTTCTGGTTCAGGGGCAAGGCGTATGACGGATGGATCAACCTTGTCAATCCCTTCCGTGCGACGATGGTCTTGGGCACGCCCGGTTCGGGTAAGTCCTATGCGATAATCAACCAATACATAAAACAGACCATCGAGAAGGGCTATTCGCTCTTCCTGTATGATTTCAAGTACCCCGACCTCTCCGAGATAGCCTACAACCACCTGCTCGCCCACTTGGACGGCTACAAGGTCAAGCCCAAGTTCTACGTGATAAACTTCGACAATCCGAGGGAGAGCCACCGCTGCAATCCCATCCACCCGGACTTCATGACCGACATATCCGATGCCTACGAGAGTGCCTACACGATTATGTTAAATTTGAACCGCACGTGGATTTCCAAACAGGGCGACTTCTTTGTTGAATCACCTATCATTCTGTTAGCCAGCATTATATGGTATCTAAAAATCTACAAGAACGGCAAGTATTGCACCTTCCCCCATGCCATCGAGTTCCTGAACCGCAAGTACGCCGACATTTTCCCCATCCTCACCTCGTACCCGGAGCTGGAGAACTACCTTTCTCCCTTCATGGACGCATGGGAATCCTCGGCGGTGGAGCAGTTGCAGGGGCAGATAGCCAGTGCCAAGATACCGCTTTCCCGCATGATTTCCCCGGCGCTCTACTGGGTGATGACGGCGGACGATTTCACCCTCGACATCAACAATCCCGAAGAACCGAAAGTGCTTGTAGTCGGTAACAATCCCGACCGTCAGGGCATCTACGGGGCGGCGTTGGGACTGTACAACTCCCGCATCGTGAAGCTCATCAACAAAAAGAAACGGCTCAAATCCGCCGTGATTATCGACGAGCTGCCCACCATTTACATGCGTGGGCTGGATAACCTCATTGCCACTGCCCGCAGTAACAAGGTAGCCGTCATGCTCGGCTTTCAGGATTTCAGCCAGTTGAAGCGTGATTACGGGGACAAGGAGTCCGCTGTAATCTGTAATACCGTCGGTAATGTCTTTGCAGGTCAGGTAGTTGCCGAAACCGCCAAGACGCTCTCCGAGCGTTTCGGCAAGGTTTTGCAGAAACGGCAGAACATGACTATCAACCGGAACGAGACCTCCGTCTCCATCAACACCCAGATGGACAGCCTCATTCCGGCAAGCAAGATTTCCAACCTCACGCAGGGTATGTTCGTCGGTGCGGTCGCCGACAATTTCGACGAGCGCATCGAGCAGAAGATTTTCCATGCCGAGATTGTAGTGAATAACGAGCAGGTCAGGCGGGAGACCGCCCGCTACGTGAAGATACCGCAGATCATTGACTTCACCGACAAGGACGGCAACGACACCATGCAGCAGCAGATCGACGCCAACTACTACCGCATCAAGAACGAGGTCAGGCAGATTGTCGCCGACGAAATTGAGCGCATCAAGGCTGATCCGGAGCTGTCGCACTTGATTAAGGACAAGTAGGGCGCAAAACAAAAAAAACTCGTTGGCAAACCAAGCGGTGCCAACGAGTTTTAAGGGTGATAATGGTTTAGCGGGGAACGGTTTTTTCGTTACCCTGCGTTGTTAGCTGTATTCTTTATTTTCTTTCGGAACAATAAATATGCACCAGATAAACAGATTATAAATGGTATTGCAACAATCCTAAAACTTAATGTTTCTGTACCACACCATAAAATAAGCAACAGAGGCACAAGAAAAAATGACAAAAAGCTATATATATTATTATATCTGATTACCGGGAGGTAGTTCAGAAACAATGTAATTGTCCCTGCTGAAAACATTATTACTCCAATTATAGCCCAAGTTAATAATATTCCTTCATAAGCAAGGTTTATATTATCATATGATGAGTTTGTATTTTGAAACGATAACCATACAGCACAAAAGGTACATAACAAACTGAAGCATAATATACCCAACCATGTTTTCAGCAACAATTTGATTATATTATTTTTCTGTTTCATATTCTTTACTCTTTTTACAGCTAATGTTCGGTAACGTTCCGCTTATTCAGTTGGTCTGCTGTTTGTTAGCAACCTTTTTCCATAATACAGTGAGACTAAATTTATAAATGTTTGGACATTGTCAAAATTTAGAATATCACTGTTATTCATTATTTTAGATTCCTCTTCTGTTAGCGATTGACAAAAATCCTGAATACTGAATGAATCAATATCCTTTACATATTTATCTATAATTAATTTGTATCTAACAAATTTGTCACGGAATTTCTCAAAATCAAGTAGTTCTGGAGTTTCATTTCCAATATTTTCTTTTAGAATTTTGTTGAATCCTTGAAGGGCAATCACACATGTTTGTTCTCCCCATTCTTGTCTAAAACCTAATATTCCCCAACCATCCATTTCACAGACAAAAAATGCCATTAAGGATATAGCTTCTTGTTCATCCTCAGTATAAATGGATAAATCTCGGTTGTGGTTGTTAGCTAATTTGTCGCTTAATATTGTTTCCAGATCTTCCCAAATTTGTTTTATTATATTATCCATTATTTCTATTTTTACAAGATTGCTAATGTTCGGTGGATAATCGACCTTTAAGGGAGATTGATCCGCTTGTTATCTGCCCGCTTTATTCCTCTTCTTCGTAAAAATGATTTGTAAAGAAATTGAATGACTGAGCGATGTAACAAGTGTTTGTTTCAAAGTTATATTCTCTTGAAGCATTTTCGTCCCATTCGTCAGTTAAGTAATAGTAAATCTTTTTATTCTTCAAGTTCAACGCATAATAGTTGCCACCCGAATCCATAGCAAAAGGCAACAGGTTGCATGGCATTAAATTCCTACTCCATATATCTTTGGCTATGACTTCAATTGTTTCAAAAGCATTGGTGCGTTCCTTTATCGGAAAGAACGCTTTTATTTCCACCCAATCCATATCTTCGTCCTGCGGTTGATAACAATATGGAGAAGGCATCCCTCCATTGAATTTGAGATAAAATTTCTTCATGCTTACCGGAATTTTCACGTTCAACTCCGCCTCAAAATCCTTTATATCCTCTTTTGTTAGCGAAGCCGAACAATCCGAAAGTTCAGGCATTACACCTTCTATTTCTATAATCTCCGTTTGTTGTTCCTCTTCGATTTTTGGGAAAGCAATGAGATTATTGAAAAAATCATCTATTGAATCTGCTATCAATTGAGGTTCATCGAATATAAATGTACGACCTTTCGTTGCAAAGCCAATAATTTTATAAAAATATACTGCTCCATTACTTATATTGACCGCAATTCGACCTATATTTCTCAAATTATTCCGCCCAATAGCAAAAAACAGAATACTTTCATAAATAGAATCAAAGTTTCGATGTTCCAATGTTTGTCCCTCGACAGTATGAAAAGGATCATTCTTAAACACCTTGTTATATTTAAAAGGAAAAAACATATTAATTTCCACCTCTTGATATTTATTTATGCTTGCGGTCTGCTTCGCTGAACCACCATTATATTGCAAATAGAACTCTTTCAGTCTTTCCGGCAAGGCATAACCCAATTTATTCTCAATTTCTTCAAAATCTTTGAGAGTAAGAGCTTTTTCGCTATTTTCTAATTCTATTTTCATATTCATTCTTTTTATGGGCAGATAATGTTTGGTGTGGTGGCTAACCTACCATTTTAGGGGAGGTTAAGTCGTTTGTTGTCTGCATTCTTCACAAAATATTTCCAAACAAATCATTAAGCCGTTCTTCATTTATTGGATTACTGCCACGCCAACCACTAAGCGGTAAAACTATATCAGATCTAACACAACCTTTACCTTTATGGCTAATGTTACACCTTTCTTTAAATGCTGTAAATCCATCATATAATGGCTTAATATACATATTTGGCATTATTCCAAGTTCTGCCAAAATTATAAGCTGACCTCGAACACGATATTTTTCATAACAGGGAATAATCTTTGCTTTTCTCAATCTTTGTTCTAACTGGCTTGGTGTTTCTTCTGCCGAAGCATTGCGAATACATTCAATAACAGCACGAAAAATGTTTATATCATTTTCAGTTGGTTTACAAGGCAATAGTTGAGAGAACTCTTCCAAATCTAATACATAAGTATCCCAACCTTCATTCCAAGAATAACCGTGATATAATCTAAATATTTCTTCTCCACAATGTATCCAATTGTTATTTTTAATAGAGCAAATCGGACAACATCCCTCATCAGTAAACTCATGAATAGGAACGGCTTTTGCAAACAAATAACTTAAAATAGGCTGTCTTCCTCGTGGAAAGCTTTCAAATCCACAAATAAAAGCAGACAAACAGTGTTCTAAAGTTATATTTTCATTTTGTAAGATGACCTTATATTTTTCAATACATTGATTATGTGTTAAATGTATAATTTCATTTACATTATAACCTGACTCTGCAAGATATGTCTGTTCAGTGGAAGTTAAATTATTTGTCGCATAATGAGTTGTTTTGGTTTTACAATCAAACTCATCTCCACAATCTATCTCACGAAGACACCCATTTATATCTTTAATATATTTCTTCTTGAAATATACTTTCTTTAATATTTTGAATAACTTTTCTTCCATTTATTTTCAATGCAGATAATGTTTGGCAGATAAACCACCTTACCTTAAAAGTTTCATCTGTATGTTAGCAACCTATTTTATTCATTTCTCACCTCATTCAACCATTTATTCATCAATTTTTCAGAAGGTGTCTTTTGCGTCCGGTCTGTATATGAAATGAATTTCTCTAAAAAAGACTCAAAAAACTTTTCTCCATCTGGAGTTAAATCATTCCGACGAAATTCAAGTTTTATAATTCTGCCTTTTGTATCTACCGGTCGATTTTTCAAGAAACCGTTATCCCAACAAGAAGATAATAAAACAACGAACTCATCATATAATCGTTCAATATGCTTCATATATAGCCTATTTACCGTAAAAAAATACGAAAAATCACACATTAAATCCTGCCAAGAATGTAATTCATTATAAGTTTCTTTGAATAACAGAGAAAGTAGTTCTTCGTCATCAGTATTTTCGACCAGTATGAAATCCTTTTCTCCCGGCGGATTTTTATATGGACGACAGATTTTTGCATCAGGCAACAATTCTTTCCCTTTATCTGTAAGAAAAATATAGCATTGATTCTGATACAAGACACCTATTTTCTTTCCATTTATTTGGAGTATATACTCTCCAAATATTGGTTCTGTAGAAACATTTTCTACACTCTGTGTTTGTTTCTTGATGAAATCTGCATATTTTTTTGTTGTCATATCGCTTCACTTTATGGTTGCTAATGTCCGGCAGATAAACCGCCTTCAATGTTTCATCTGTTTGTTAGCAACCTATTCGCTTGGGATTATCGGATAATACCAATCTTCTTCTCCATTTATAGCAAGTTCAAAAAGAGGATGTATTCGTAATTCTTCTTTTATTTTCTTATAGGCGATTTGCGCTACTTCACTAAGGATGGGAGTTGCCGTTTCCCAACATTCTTCACTGTAATCTTCTTCGTAGCTTTCAGGGAAAGAAGTATTTTCTATGCTGGCAAAATCAGAAAGTTCAAATTCAGCCGGGTTAGTTTCTCGGACTTCATCACTGGGTTTGAATAATTCTGCCTGCTCCAAATTTCCTTGTGCCAAATATTTCTGATACTGTTCTTCTTCCCACTTCCTACTTTTTGAAAGAGACTTGTCAGAATGTTCCTTGCTATCCAAACAAACAGCACTATAACAAGAATTGAAATCTGTATAGATACATATAGTAAAGACTTCAAAATCTTGTTTTTCTGTTTTCATTTTCTCAATAGCTTCATTTACTAATTGAAGCATCTCCTTTTTGTATAAGGTTACATCCAGTTTCTTTTTCTTGCTCATTTTTTTGTCTTTTGAGGTTGCTAATGTTTGGCAGCGTTCCGCTTTAAGCGGCAGTGCTGTTTGTTAGCAACCTTATTAATTCAATTTGTAAATAAATCCTTTATGACTTGCAATCAATATTTCATTGTCATCAGGTGAAAAAGACACTCTACCATAATCTATATTAGAGAAATTAGCTAATATATTCATGTCGGGGAATGTACATACTTTCAGGTCTTTGCCATGATAAAATGCAATCATTTCATTATTATGTGAAAGTTTTATATCAAAGGTATCATATTTATGTTCCACAGGTATTTCGATGTTCAATGGTAAAAAACGAAAAGCTGTCTTTCCTCTCTGCGAATAGTATAATATTTGGTCTAATGAGTTTGCGTAAAGAAAATTTACATCTTCCAAATCACAGAACGTTTGCTCAAATGATTGTTCCTCAAGATTGAACCACATATAGAAATATTTGTTTTTTCCACTTAAATCAAGACGCCTATATCCATCTATAAAATAAAGTTGGCGTGAGGAGATATATTGAATATTCCTATACACTTCCTGCATATCTTCTCGATATCTTATCTCTTTTCTATTTTCAATATTATATACAGAAATGAAACCGTATGGATGTTCATATCCAATATTGATAACGTATTTGTTGTCATGTGAAATGCACGCTCCGTTACCATTATCATAACATCCTTTTGAAGATGTCAATTTAGAGTACAAAGTCATTGTTTCCGTGTTATATACATACAACTTCTTATAGCTTTCTTTAATCAACAATAGACTACTATCATTTGAAAAGAAAGGTTCTGCATTATTAGCTTTTATTTGAGCTACTTGTTGTAACGTATCATATTTAAAAACATTCACTTGAGTAGCATTTACTTGGGCAAGAAAATGCTTGTTTGGGGACATTTTTAAGAAATATGACTTTTTAAAAGTATGTAATAATCCTTGTTCCATTTTTGATTTTCTTGGTTGCTAACATGTAATTATCAGCGGTTTTCGCTGTTATTTTCTTATTTAACTATCTCATTATCACCTTCAAGAATATCATCCAATGGAGTGCGGATGCTGCTCTTGAAAGTGTCGGCTATGTGCACGTACATTTCCGTCGTTTTCAGTTGGTTGTGTCCCAACAGCTCTTTCACGATTTTCAAGTCCGTGCCTTGCTCGATCAGATGCGTGGCGAACGAGTGCCGCAACAGGTGGGGGTACACCCGTTTGGTGATTCCGGCTTCCTTCGCTGCCTCTTTCAGCTTCTTCGACACGATGCTCTCCGTGAACGGTTCGCCCTTGTACCGCTCGAACAGCCATTCCTGCGGCTTGTACAGCTTGGTGTACTCGGTCAGCTTCCTGACAAGGGGCTTCGACAGCAGCGTGTAGCGGTCTTTCTTCCCTTTGCCCTGCCGTACCCGTATCAGCGAACGGCTCACGCTGATGTCGTGGGGCTTCAAGTCCAGCAGCTCGCTGATTCTCAACCCGGCGGAGTAGAGCAGCGAGAACATGCAGAACAGCCGGATGTCCGGACCGGTTGCGTCAAGGATGGATTTTATCTCCTCCTTGCTCAGCACGTCGGGCAGCGTCCGTTCCCGTTTGGCTCGCTTTACCTCGTAACATTTCCGTTCCAATCCCAGCACCTTCTCGAAATAAAACTTGATCGAGTTGATGCGCAGGTTCTGTTGGCACGACGAGATTCCCCGTGTGTCAATCAGGTGTACGATGTAGGCGTTGATTTCCTCCGGTCGGATGTAGCGGAGGTTTCTTCCCGCAAAGTATTGCTGGAACTCCTTGAAGTAAGTGGTGTATGCACGGACGGTATGCTCGCTGTACCGCAGTTGCCGCAGCGTCTCGGCATAGCCGGGCGGGATGGCGGGGCTGGTTTTCCCGCTCTTCTTGGGCTGGGTGTTTTTCAGGGCGGAGTAGTCAATATACGCCGTTCCCACATGGCGGTCGAAAAAACCGGACAGGTCGAACCCTTCTTCCGGCAGGTAGGCTCTGTCCCCCTCGAACCGCACGCCCTTCTCTTTCGACAACGACAGCCGGATGGCATCGTCCTCGTCGAACTCCACTTCCACGTATTTCTGCCCGTCACGAATGGCAGGTGAAAGTTTTATTCTCGGTTTGCTCTGATAGACTTTCATACGCATCGCATGGGTGGCAACGACAAAGCGTGTTTCCCGTTACCGGATTTTTAATCAGGCACGGCATGACCGCACCTGTATTTAGGTTCCAAATATAACGAAAACAACGAATTATCACCGCTTCCCGGAGGAAAAAAATACGTGCTGGGCATGATTTTTTTGCATTTTTCGTTTTTTATTCCTACCTTTGCAGTGCCCATCTACAATTAGAAGGGGTTTCGAGGCTCGTTTTGGCAAGATCCAATTCGGAGCCTTGCGTTTTTTATAGCACTTCCTCCAACTTCTTTTTCAGCATTTTTTTCATCTTCTTTTCGCCACCCGGCATATTCAGGTAATAGGCGGTCAACAGATAATACCCGTAAGGGCTTCGCTGTGGTTCGAGGACGATCACATATTTTTCCGCTGTGTCATACACGTATGTCCGGTAGATGTTCTTACGGTGTTTCATATCCCTTTCCTCACAACTGAATATCTCCAGTACATGGGAAGTCCTTTCCTCGATATGGTGGCGAATCCAATGCAGACGGCGGGAACGGTCTGGCTCGAAGACTCTTTTCTTCGTCGCAGCGCCTTCCGCTTCCTTGTCATCAGTTGTCGTTAGGTGCATGAACTCCCGCTGCATATCTATCTCTCCATCCGATTTGATGGGATAGACACGCTTTTCCCGAAACTTGAACGCTTCGTTGTCTTCGATGTCCCGGCGATACACCCTATATAATGAAGCCTTGCGCTCCTTGTCTCCCAAATGCAGGATTTCCAGCAGCTCCGGATATTTCTTTAACAAATTGAATGGCATAGGTTTACTTTTGCAGGTTGATAAAGAAAAGGTTGAACTTCTTGTTTTTCAGAGGAGTGGTACATAATAACGAAAGATTTGTCTGTTTCTTTATCTTCTCGACAATCAGGCGTTTTGCCCGTACCTTTCCCTCTATGGTTCCCCGCTGGATGCGTAAATGGTAGTTTATCGCTCCCATAAGAATGTCTGCCAACTGGATAAAATGTACCTGATGCGACTTGACAAAATTGAAGTCCCGTATAGCCGAATTGTATTTCAATATCTCCGCCAGCTTATGCAGTTTCCGTTGGCTGCACGTGTCCTTGATGTCGAAATAGACATTATAGGTGCTGTCCATGTCCATTTGATGATGCAATAGCTGGTAATACATCCGAAAATAAAAATCATTGTAGCTGTATTCTGCCCGTGTGTTGTCTATCTCCGACTTATCCACGATGACCGCCCTGAATTTCATGTTGGTCATAAAGAAATAATCCACTATTTCGTTATAAAGGGCAAAGGTCTTGTCCGAGATGTTCGTCCATTTCAATTCCCCCTCATATCCGTGCTTTTGCTTGATTTCCCGTATCTGCTTTTTGGCGAGAGCCATTTCGTTGTACGGTATGCTTACATAACCGTATATCATGTAAGGCTGTCCGTCATTTTCCAGATGCGTACTCTCGTCGCAATATATGTTATAGGTTTTGTGGCTGCACTCCATTATATTATTTGTTTAATTATCAATACGCAAAGATAGTGAAAAATTCTTGTGCGACAAACCTGCGAACCGGAAGACAAGTGCGGACAGCCCGCACCGGACTTGCAGGTTTCCCGTCTGCTTCCCTCTATATTTACGCCCGGTTTCGTTTGAGAACCAATAGTATTCACCATTTAAATTTTTCAGATTATGGACGAACGACCGGACAGCAGCCAGCAGTTGATGGACATCCTGCTCGTCATGGACGAGAAAGGCACGCTCCAAGCCGTCAGCGGAGTAAAGGACGGCGAGTTACAGACCAAGAACCCCTTGGAGGACAACAACGACCTCCTGCGGGTGGATCGCCACGGCGATATGTTTTCAAATTTCTTTTCCAATCTCTGGAGCCAGTTGAAAGACCCGACCCGCTTCCATTTCTTCCGTGTGCCGGAAGAGGAGGTGCAGCGGGTAGCCGCCGATTTCCGGCAGAGGGAGAGCCAGTCCGTCAAGACGGGCGAACCGCTCGTTGCGCAGTACGAGGTGCAGCCGCCCGTGCAGGCACAGCAGCAGACTCAAGCCGGGCAGCAGCAACAGCCCGAAGGTGCGCCGCAGCAGTCCGCCGGGCAGACCGAACAGAACCCGCAGTACAAGTACTGCCCGGAGGACATCGATTGGAACAGCCTCGCCGCACTCGGCGTGCAGCGGGAGCAGATCGAGGGCAACGGGATGCTCGACCAGATGCTCCGGGGATTCCAGACCGACAAGACCGTCCGGGTGCATTTCCACTTCGACGGCATCTCGCACAGCAACGACAGCCAGCTTTCGCTCAAACCCGGCACGGACGGCAGGCTGACCGTGTGCAGCCACGGCATCCTCGACCCGGAGAAGATGCAGAAGCAGTTCTTCGGCTACGACATCACCGACTTCGACAAGCAAGTGCTCCGGCAGACGGGCAACATGGGACACCCGGCGACCGTCACCAACCGGGCGGGCGAACAGGTCGAAGCCCTTGTCAGCCGCAATCTCAAGACCAACGAGCTGGTCGCCTTTCCGCTCTCCAAGGTCAATATCCCGGCGGAGAAGAACGGGCATACCTTCACCCCGGACGAGATAGCCCGGCTCAAACAGGGCGAGGCGGTGGTCTGCCGGTTCCTTTCCAGAGCCAAGGAGGGGGAGCAGCCCAAGGTTTATCCGGCTCCCGTGCAGTTCAGCGCAGCCAAGATGCAGCTCGAATTTCTCTTCGGCGACCGGGGCAGGCTGGCGATGGATGCGTACAAGGCGAACCTGAAACAGACCGCCAATCAGGAGGTGCCGAAGACTTTCCGCAAGCAGGAGCTTACCGAGAAGTCCCGCCTCGAACTCGAAGCCGGGGGAACGGTCAAGGTTTCCGGTCTGGTGGACAAGAAAGGAAAAACCTACCAAGGCTACATCACATGGAAGCCCGGCGAGAAGCCCGCCTTCATGTTCCCCAAGGACTACAATGCGGCGCTCGAAGAGGGGCGTGTCAAGCCCGCCGTGGAGAACGAGGTGCAGGTGGCGGTCAATTCCGAGGGCAAGACCGTCGAGGCG
>OHFA01001129.1_pt1 | contig 11161 bp, 10 predicted proteins | sample 1567501 | NCBI WGS metagenome assembly OHFA01 (sample SAMEA3879593, study PRJEB24766) | human gut metagenome | biome: human-associated habitat; feature: feces | place: USA | collected 1985/1987 | reverse complement strand
CCTGCGGATTGACGGAATACTCCCTGTGCAGGCGAATCCGGGCGGAAATATTTGCCGCATTCTGGTACTGGTTTTTCAGGCTTCGTTCCACTGCCGTCAGATGGATCAGATCCAGCATACTGTTCCAGTCAATCGCCTGTTCCGTCTGGATGACCTCTATGGTGCGGTCAATCGCCTCATCCATTGCCTGCATTTCGTCCATTTTCTGCCGCAGCAGCTTCTTCTGTATCCGCATGGATTCAAGAAGATACTGCTGGTCTGCCGCAGCTAGTGTCATCTCCCGGATATCTTCCAGCGAAAATCCCAGATATTTTAATAAAAGGATCTGCTGGAGTTTTGCCAGATCTGCATCCGTATACAGCCGCGCTCCTGCGGCAGTCCGTGCACTTGGTTTTAAAATATTCTGTTTATCATAATACCGGATCGCGCGAAGTGTCACATGTGCTTTTTTTGCAAATTGCCCGGATGTGTAATACGCATCCTTTTTCATCTACAGTTCTTTCACCTCATCCCGCATTTCTTCTGTCATATTCTGTACATAGGTCGTCTGGGAAGAAATTTCTTCCGTGTTTGCAGCAATCGTTGACACTTTCTGCGTCATGGTATTCATGCTTTCTACCAGATCTTTGATCGAATCCATGCTCTGTGTAATCTTTGGAAGAATTGCCTCGGCTTTCTGGTCGTTCTGTGTCAGAAGATCTTTCGTGGAATCAGACAGTGTACGGATTTCCTCCGCTACCACTGCAAAGCCTCTTCCGTTCTCACCGGCACGCGCTGCCTCAATGGAGGCATTGAGCGAAAGCAGATTTGTCTGTCCCGCAATGGCAGAAATATCTTCATTGCTCTTTTTATATACACTGATGAAATCCGACATGATACGGATGGACTCATTCAGTTCATCGCACAGACGGGAAATATCCTGAATATACTGTGCCAGATTGGTTGCTTCATTTGCAGATTCCTCGTTTGCCGTATTCAGTTCTGCAATGTTATCACTCAGGGTAATAAACCGGTCTGTGATATCTGTAATCTTCTGCTGGCGGATTTCCTGTTCCGTCCGCTCCTGATCGCGAAGTTCTGCAATCTTTTTTGTCTCTTCCTCTGCCATGCCCCGCACATAGTGCACACAGTTTTCTTTTACGTTGACTCCATTGTGGATGGCACGTACCATGTTGGTGCAGCTTGAATATCCACAGGATTCGCAGTCCCTGTGCTGTTCCTCATAGGTATCTTTTTTCATTTCTGCAAACAGGCGGTTCTTCTCCTGTTCGGACGGTTCCTCAATATGTACTGCGCGATTGGTGTAGCTGCGCATAAAATCGTTGATGTCCAGCTTTCCAAAAGCGTCCATGAAGTTTTTCAGACGTTCCTCCGGTGTCAGTGTATCTGCCCACGGACTCCTGCTTTTGCTCTTCCTGCCAAAGTGTGCCTTCTCCTGTTTTGCACTGGTTTTGCTGTTCCGCAGTTTTGCGATTGTCAGCATGACATCATCGGTTCCCCGTTTCGGATCTGTGGCAGTTCCGTAGAGACAGCCCTTCGCGCAATTTAAGATATCTACCATAAACGGAAGTTCTTTATTCTGCTGAATGCGTTTTGCATAGGAACGCAGATATTCATATGCCTCATGCTCGCCTTCTACCTGACGCACTACCTGCTCTTTTCCAAGAAAATGTTCTACATTCTCCCTCAATCCACCAGGCATCGGATACAAAGACCCCAGTCCATATTCCAGTTCATCGGTATATGGTTCACATCCTTCATAATCGTTTCCGATATACTTCATCATCTTTTCAAAAGTTACATTATAAGAAACATATCCGCCGCAATTTGGATCGGTAATCTCTAATTTTTTGGCAATACACGGACTGATAAAAGCGATTTCATCTGTGACCTGCATGTATTTTTTCATATAAATAGCAGTACACATCATCGGACTGTGTACCGGCATCAGACGCGGAATCAGCTCCGGTATATATTTTTCCACATAGGTGACTACTGCCGGACACGGCTGGGAAATGCCCCCGAAAAATTTGTGTTCCGTAATGTATTTGAGATATCCCCAGGTTGTGATATCCGCACCGAACGATACACTGCAGATATGGTTGACTCCCTTACTCTTTAAATAGCCCAGCACACGCTGGTATTCTTTGGGATAATTTGCCAGAAATGCCGGTGCCAGTATCACGGAAATTTTCTTTCCCGATGCAAGGTCTTCAAAGAAGCGGTCCGTATCATCATAATAGTCTCTCGCTTCATGTGGGCAGACATCAAAGCATTCCCCACATGCAATACATTTGTCCGGGTCTACCGTTACATAACCTTCCTGCGTTGCAATATTTGCCGTAAGTACAGGACAGCCCCGCACGCATTTGTTGCATCCGGTGCATAAATCATTTGTGTAAATCAGTTCCATAAACGCACTCCTTATTATGATTTTTGTATAAACCCCACCCCTATATGCTTATAATTTTATTACTTTTTACCATATTTGTCCAGTGTAACCTTGCTTTTTCCGTTATTTTCATCAAAACACAAATAGTTGTACATGATTTTTTGCAGACTGGATTTATATTTTTTTCCCATTTTGGATATATACACACCGATAGATCGCACTATACTAAGATACAAAGAACTATTTTCACCAATTCGGAGGTTTTCCATGAAAAAAGCAGCTGTTATCCATGATCTGTCCGGTTTCGGAAAGTGTTCTCTCACGGCAGCGATTCCGGTATTATCCGCGCTTGGCGTGCAGTGTTGTCCGGTTGCAACAGCCGTACTGACCGGGCAGACCGGTTATCCCTGTTATCACTGTACCGATCTGACCGCCATGTTACCGGACTATATTGATGCCTGGGGGAAAAATAACGCACATTTTGATGCCATCTACAGCGGATTTCTGACCGGATCGGAACAGATTTCGCAGGTGCTTGATTTCATCCGCTATTTTCGGGAAGAACATACGCTTCTTCTGGTTGACCCTGTTATGGGGGATGACGGAAATGCTTATCCGTTTTTTACTCCGGGGCTGTTAAATGGAATGAAAGAACTGACGCTTGAAGCAGACGTGATCACACCGAATCTGACGGAAGCCTGTCTGCTGGCAGACATCCCGGAAGATGCCTTACTTCATTGCAGGACAAACACGGATCTGCTAAAACTGGCAGAAGATGTGGCCCAGCGTCTGCAAAAAAAGGTACCACACCCCCAGGATGTCGTGATCACCGGTGTCAAATGCCGTGGCGAGAAACATCCCGTCATTTATAATATTGCTGCCACTGCAAATGGAATTTACCGGCACGAATCGCCGTTTTTTGACCGGAGTTTTTCCGGAACCGGGGATCTGTTTGCCTCTGTATTGTGTGGCTGCCGCACAAAGGGCATGTGCACGGAAGATGCGATTCTGCTTGCAGGGAAATTCTTATCCCACAGTATCGGGGATACCATGAAAGAAAATACACCGGGACGCGATGGCGTTAATTTCGAGAAATTTCTTATTGACCTGATTGCAGATTCAAACGTGTAAAAAACGGTAAACCCGGAAACGAATTTCGCAATTGACTAATCCATACGATAGAAAGAAGGAATTGTTATGGCAAAAATTTTATATGTGTATAATGATCAGGTATATGCAAATATCACAAATAAATGTGACTGCAACTGTACGTTCTGTATCCGTAAACAGTTTGATGGTGTGGGTGATGCGGATACCCTCTGGCACAAAGCAGAGCCTTCTTTAAGTGAGATTATTGCCGCAATTGATGCCTTTGATTTCACCGGCTACAAAGAATTTGTTTTCTGTGGCTATGGGGAACCGACCTGTGCACTGGAGAATCTGATCGCCAGTGCCAGATATGTCAAAGAAAAAACAGGTCTCCCGATCCGTGTCAATTCCAATGGTCTGGGAAACCTGTATTATAAACGTGACATTGTACCACAGCTGGCAGAAGTGGTAGACAGTATCTCCATCAGCTTAAATGAGGCGACTGCAGAAAAGTATGAAAAAGTAACCCGCCCATCCTTCCCTCATGCTTATGAGGCAATGCTTGATTTTGCAGAGGAATGTGGAAAACTTATCCCACACACGCAGCTGTCGATCGTGGATATTCTTCCGGAAGAAGACATTAAGGCGTGTCAGCGCATCGCCGACAGCCGCGGTGTCCATCTGAAAGTACGTCCATGGGAGCACAGTGCATAAAGAAGTTACCGTTCTCATGCTTACCTGTGAGCACCAGCGGCATTACAGTCCCAGCACATCCAGAAGGATCTGTTCATCTTTCTTTTGTTTCTGTGGATGCTGTAATTCCGCATCTGCGAGGCGGGTACGGATATTCTGCATCCGCTGGTCCAGATCTGCACTGATCTGTGCACATTCGCTCAGTTCCTGTGCCAGACGCTCGGTTTCATCTGCCGGAACATTCTTTTTGTACCGCACTTTGTGCTCCAGACTCGCCCAGAAATCCATGGCAATGGTGCGAAGCTGTACTTCAACTTTCATTTCCCGTTTCTCATTCTGTAAAAAAATCGGTACTGCAACGATCAGATGCAGGCTGCGGTATCCGTTTTCCTTCGGATGCTTGATATAATCTTTCTGTTCGATCAGACGGATATCATCCTGCTGAAGCAGGCAGTCCGCCAGTAAATAGATATCTTCCGGGAAAGAGCACACAACCCGGATTCCTGCTATATCATTGATGTTCTGTTCAATCGCCGAAAGCGTCAACGGAATATTTTTCCGGCGCACTTTGCGCACGATTCCGTCCAGCGATTTCACACGTGTCTTGATGGACTCGATCGGATTACGGTCATATTCCAGCGAAAATTGTTCGTTTAACACTTTAAACTTCGTCTCTACTTCCATGATTGCGCACTTGTAATATGCCATCAGCGTATCCAGCGGTTTTGTATTTTCCTGCACAAAATCCAAAAATTCATCAGACATCAGACGGTTACGGACAAGGTTTTCCGCTGCCTGCTGCAGCTGCGCATTTACTACTTTACTTAATTCGTTCATATCTATTTCCTCTTTTTCTCCTGTAATTTTCTATATAAATAATTGTGAAATCCTTAGTTCCGGCGGACTCCCGTGTGGTGGCTCCGGCTGCGGCCTCTCCGATACGCACGAATTAGACAGAATCTTAGAATTTGCGAAAGTGATTGCGTGGCTCTAATTTTGTGTCCGGGCAACGTTTCGACAGCGGCGCGGCTTGTGTCCGTCTGCCAAGGATGCGCTCAGAATTTCTAGTCTGCCTAAGCGGAGCACAAACTTTCCCAATTGTTTTAAATAAAAAGAGCTTCACGGAAATAAATTTCCATGAAGCTCTCCGCACATGGACTTTCCTGTCTGGTTTCCACATGCCTTTATTATAATGGATTCATCCGCAAAACGGAATAAATAAAGTCTGAACTTTTTCCGAATTTTATCTTAATCCTTGAACAGATCCGTAGAATAATAACGGTCTCCGCTGTCCGGAAGAAGGGCAACTACAGTCTTTCCCTTAAACTCCGGTCTTTTTGCCACTTCGATGGCTGCCTTTAATGCCGCTCCGGAAGAAATACCTACCAGCACACCTTCCTCTTTTGCAATATATTTGGAATACTCGAAAGAGTCTTCATTGGAAACCGGGATTACTTCATCATAAACCTTGGTATCGAGTGTGTTTGGAATAAATCCGGCTCCGATACCCTGAATCTTATGCGGACCTGCCTTTCCGGTAGACAATACTGCAGATGTCTCTGGCTCTACGGCAACGATCTTTACATCCGGGTTTTTGGATTTTAAATACTCACCAACACCTGTGATGGTTCCGCCTGTACCGACACCGGCTACGAATGCATCCACTTTTCCGTCGGTATCTTCCCAGATCTCCGGTCCGGTTGTCTTCTTGTGTGCTGCCGGGTTTGCAGGGTTCTCAAACTGCTCCGGAATGAAGCTGTCTGCGATCTCTTTGTGAAGTTCCTCTGCCTTTGCGATGGCTCCCTTCATACCCTTGCTTCCATCGGAAAGAACAAGCTCTGCACCATATGCCTTGATGATGTTACGACGCTCAATACTCATGGTCTCCGGAAGAACGATGATCAGGCGGTATCCCTTTGCTGCTGCGATTGCCGCAAGTCCGATACCTGTATTTCCGGATGTCGGCTCGATAATGGTGGAGCCCGGTTTTAATTTTCCGTCCTTCTCTGCCTGCTCAATCATCTCTTTTGCAATACGGTCCTTAACAGATCCTGCCGGGTTAAAGTACTCCAGCTTTGCAAGAAGTCTTGCCTCAAGGCCAAACTTCTTCTCGATGTGTTTGAACTCTACCAGTGGTGTGTGTCCGATCAGTTCCAATGTTCCTTCATAAATATTTGCCATTTTATTATCCTCCAATTTACTCTCTCTGATCTAATCCCTTATTTTCATACTTCTTTAGTAGGAATTATCTGTTGTTATGAATATACACCCTTTCCCAAACGCTGTCAACTACTTTTTACGATATTATTTTATACCCCTAAAAAAATACACGACACTCCTTATATTTTACTCCGCTTTGCCACAATTAAGACTCCAAAATTTTAACAGAGCCAGAAACTGCACAAAATTCGTAACGTATTCTATAAGAAGCATCGTGTATTTTTATCTATATGTGTATGAAAAACCCTCCGACTTTATTACTCGTCATCCTCATCGTCATCATCGTCCGCATCCTCACCGAGCAAAGCCTCTTTTAAAGTTCTCCAGCCAAGGACTGCACACTTCACACGCGCCGGCATATGGGCGATATCGCGGAGTGCCGATGCCTCCTCAAGAGAATCAATCTCCTCCTCGCTGGCATCGCCTTTGATCATTTTCATAAAGATTTTCCCCATCTGCAGGGCCTCTTCTTTTTTCTTTCCGACAATCATGCCAAGCATGATATCTGCGGAAGCCTGGGAAATCGCGCATCCGTCCCCGACAAATGCACCGTCGGTAATCGTGTCGCCATCCGTCTTTAATTTCAGGAAAATATCATCCCCACAGCTCGGGTTGACACCCTCAAGCACAATATCCGCATCCGGCAGATCATGTTTAAACTCCGGGCGCACGTTGTGCTCGGTTAAGATTTCATTATAAAAACTTCTATTTTCCATATCCCATTCGCTCCCTTATACTTGCGATGCCTGCTACAAATTTGTCGGCTTCTTCTTCGGTATTGTAAAACATAAAGCTTGCCCTGGTGGCGGAGCTGATGCCCAGATAATTAAGCAGCGGCTGCGCACAGTGATGTCCGGCACGCACACAGATGCCATCGGCGATTAAAATCTCGCTCACATCGTGTGGATGCACGTCATCAATTGTAAATGTAAGAATTCCGGTGTGTTCTTCGGCCCGGTCAGATCCAAGTACATGCACATGTGGAAGTTCTTTCAATCCGTCAAACGCACGCTTTGTCACGGCAAGTTCCCGCTCCTGCATCACATCAAAGCCAACAGACTGTGCATATTTTATGGCAGCATGCAGTGCTATGGCACCGGCAGCATTTACGGTTCCCGCCTCGAACTTATGCGGAAGTTCTGCGTATTTTGCGCTCTCGCGGGTCACGGATTCGATCATCTCGCCACCGGAAAGAAACGGCGGCATTTTCTTTAACAGTTTTTTCTTTCCATATAACACACCAATTCCCATCGGTCCGAAAATTTTATGTCCGGAAAATGCAAAGAAGTCTGCATCCAGATCCTGCACATTGACCGGCATATGCGGGGTGCTCTGTGCCCCGTCCACCACGACAATGGCATTTTTTTCATGTGCCATGGCTGCGATCTCTTTGACCGGATTCACACGTCCGAGCACGTTAGAAATCTGTGTGATTGCTACGATTTTTGTCTTTTCCGTAATCTTTTCTTTTACCTGATCAAGATCCACCGATCCGTCCGGACGGCATTCGATAAACCGGAGTACCGCTCCTGTCTGCCGCGCAACCATCTGCCATGGCAGAAGATTGCTGTGATGTTCCATGATCGAAACGAGGATTTCATCCCCGGCATTTACATTGTTTAAACCATAGCTGTATGCCACAAGATTCATGCTCTCTGTGGTATTTCTGGTAAAGATGATTTCCCGCGCGGATTTGGCTCCGATAAAATCACGCACACCTTTTCTGGCATTTTCATACAGCTCGGTTGCCTCCACACTCAGCGGATAATTTCCACGCAGTGGATTTGCATTGTGTTTCAGGTAAAAATCGCGTTCTGCGTCAATGACACACTGTGGGCGCTGGGAAGTTGCGGCATTGTCGATATAGATCCATTCCCTGCCATCGACTGTATTTTCCCCGATTTCTGACAGCAGCGGAAAGTCCTTGCGATAATCGGTCATGCTACACCTCCCCAAGTTCTTCGTCAATCATTCTGGCAAAGCTGTCGTCTTTGATGATTCCTTTCAGGCGGTCAATGTTTGCTCTTGCCATAATATTTTCCGCATGCTCTTTGTCGATTCCGCGGCTGGCAAAATAAAACATGGTATCCTCATCAAGTTCGCCGATGGTTGCGCCGTGATTTCCCACGACATTTTCCTCGGAGCATAAGATGACCGGAACGGTTTTATTTTCTACATCTTCTCCGAGCATCAGCACATTTTCCAGCTCATTTCCCACAGAATCGGAAGACCCGGTCTTAAAGTCGATCGTTCCACGGAAGATTTTCTTTGCCCCGTCGCGCAGGGCACCGCCCACGTTGATCTCACTCTCTGTATGCTTTCCAAAGTGGTTGACCACTTCATTCATGTCGATGATATGTGTGTGCTGCCCGATATAGCCGATATCGCTCCTAAAGCTGCTCGCATCGCCGTTTAAGTTGATGGTCGTATCGGAATAGATATCTCCTTTTCCGAGATAAATCTGTACCAGCTCGATACGGGCGTTTTTTGCACATTCTCCCTCAATCTGATTGTACACAAGGGAATTTTCTGCTGTGTGCTGCAGCTGCACCAGACGCACCCGTGCATGTTCTTCCACCGAAAGGCTTGTCCTTACGGCAAGTTTTTCCTCTGTCTGATAATCCATAAACACGGTCACCTGCTTACCGGCCGGTGCTATGATATGGATCTTTTTGCTGCTGTATCTTCCCTCTCCGGTAATGGAAAAGCGTACCTCTTCGGTGTTTCCCGCTGTTACGGTTTCCTCCGGAAGTTCTGTTGTATGTTCTTTGTCCCACGGAAGCTTGGTCTCGTTGACATGTAACCAATACCAGGTCTTCGATGGAAGTTTATTGATTGTCATTTCTGTCATTGTTCTCCTCCTAACCTATGCTTCCCTTCATCTCCAGCCGGATCAGGTTGTTCATCTCAACCGCGTACTCAACCGGAAGTTCCTTGGATACGTTGTCTGCAAATCCGCTGACTAAAAGTGCCCGGGCATCTTCTTCCGTCATGCCTCGTGACATCAGGTAAAAGACGGCATCGTCGCTGATACTTCCGATCTTTGCCTCATGTCCCACGGCTGCGTCTTTGGTACGGATGTCCATGGCCGGAATCGTATCCGAACGCGACTCGGAATCAAGCATCAGGGACTGACAGGATACTGCTGATTTTGATCCTTTGGCATCCTTTGCCACAACCACGCTGCTTCGGAAGGTACTGATTCCGCCGTCCTTGCTGATGGAACGGGTATTCATATAGGAGCTGGTGTTTGGTGCTGCGTGTACCACTTTGGCACCGGTATCCAGATTCTGTCCGTGTCCGGCGAATGTGACACCGGTGAATTCCATTTTGGCACCCTCCCCCTTTAAAACGCTCATCGGATACAGGCAGCCCACATGGGAGCCAAACGATCCGGAAACCCACTCGATCGTTCCGCCTTCCTCAACGGAGGCACGCTTAGTATTCAGGTTGTACATATTCTTGGACCAGTTCTCGATGGTGGAATAACGAAGCTTTGCATTTTTTTTGACGAACAGCTCCACGCAGCCTGCATGCAGGTTTGCTACGTTATATTTCGGAGCCGAACATCCCTCGATGAAATGAAGGCTTGCGCCCTCGTCCACGATGATCAGTGTATGCTCAAACTGACCGGCTCCTTTGGCATTCAACCGGAAATAAGACTGCAGCGGAATGGACACGTGCACGCCCTTTGGCACATAGACGAACGAACCACCGGACCATACGGCTCCGTGCAGTGCTGCAAACTTATGGTCATGCGGAGTGACAAGTTTCATGAAATACTTGTGTACCATGTCCGCATATTCTCCTTTTAAGGCACTTTCCATATCGGTGTAGACAACGCCCTGTGCGGCAACCTCGTCTTTGACATTGTGATATACCAGCTCGGAATCGTACTGGGCACCGACACCGGCTAAGGATTTCCGCTCGGCCTGCGGGATTCCCAGACGCTCAAACGTCTCTTTGATGTCTTCCGGCACATCCTTCCAGGATGCCTGCATTTTGGAATGTGGACGGACATAGGTGGCAATGTGATCCATGTCCAGTCCCTCGATGGACGGTCCCCAGTCCGGAACCGGCATCTCATTGTAAATCTGTAAGGACTCCAGTCTGAACTGCTGCATCCATGCCGGATCGCCCTTTTCTTTGGAAAGCTGCTCCACGATCTGTGGGGTCAGACCTTCTTTCATTCTGTATGCATCTTTTTCCTCATCGCGGATATCATAGATGCTGCGGTCGATATCTTCTACCTGACTCTTTTCTCTCATTTCGCACGCACCTTTCTTACTGTTCAAATTCCTCAAAACCGTTTTCGTTGATCTCATCTAAGGTGACGGTCCCATACTGTTCGGGATTTCTTTTCCCGAACATGTTGTGGTTGACGCCGTGAAGCAGCATAAATTTTTTCATGTTCAGTACCTCCTGCCGGGATCTTCTTTGCCCGGCACCGAATATTTTACATGGGTTTCCGGCAGTTTGCAAGCGGCGCGGGAATAAATTTCTCCTGCGTGTGGGATGGATTTTTCATGTACAGGGGATAAAATCGTTCTGGATGGAGGAAACTATATGAGAGGATCCGGCAAAACGGAGGCTTCTGGAGCCGGGTCTGTTCCTATAAGAAAGAGAGGGATCGAAGATGAGCAGATTTTTACAATGTCCCGACTGTCACGGCATTGCCCTGGTGATCTACGGGGAAGAGGACGCGGGCTGCGGGACCTATGACAAGCTTCACGCCAACACCACGGACGCGGCCCTGGAAAAGCACCT
>OHFA01001114.1_pt1 | contig 11271 bp, 7 predicted proteins | sample 1567501 | NCBI WGS metagenome assembly OHFA01 (sample SAMEA3879593, study PRJEB24766) | human gut metagenome | biome: human-associated habitat; feature: feces | place: USA | collected 1985/1987 | reverse complement strand
ATGAATACCACTGCCGCCAGGAGCGGCGCACAGTCTGCCGTCTGTCCGTTCTGTGTGCCCTGTGCTGTTCCTGTCCCTTGTGGGGGCAATGGGGATCATGCAAAGCCGGCCAATAAACGCCACGGGAATGTACGGCACAATTCTGCTGCATGAGGGCGCAGGCGGCTATGTGTTGGTGGCTGTCATTTCCTTTACTGTGGCAGTTGTGATTACCGCATTATGTATCAAATTCAGAAAAAGAGAACAAAAGAGTCAAGACGCAGAAGATCATGTATAAAGAAAGGAGAGGTGAACGTATGAAGAAAAAGTTATTAGCCGGGATTCTGGCGCTTGCACTGTGTTCCACCAATATGCCCCCCCAGACCATATTTGCGGGGGAATTTACTTCAGGAAATCCGGATGTAGTGTCTGAGGAAGATACTCCAGAGATTTTTACCAATGAGGAGCAGGAAGCAGCAGGAGAGACAAATGAGGACTTGTTTGTATTCAGTTCGGAGGAGGCTCCTGAATTTAACGATACCCCCGATGAGGCAATGGCTGCTACGGAAAATGCACAAAATGGAGTAATTGATTTAACTGAGGATGCTAATGTTACGGACGGAGTTTATACCATAAATATAGCAGAAGATTACAAATTCACATGCAAGAAAAGTCCGGAAACGTCAAATAGAATTGTGGTTGATGGAACGAATACTTCAGAGCAAGACAACATCAACATTTATCTTGATAACGTAAATATCAAAACATCTGCTGGTTCGGCACTGCAAATAAATAATAATGTTAAAGCTACAGTTACTATCTATTTAACAGGCATAAATAACCTTACAACAACTAATCAAAGCTCTGCTGGTTTACAGAAAGATAACGAAGCTCAGCTTATAATAACCAATGCTTCAGACACTACTACAGGAATCTTAAAAGCTAGTAGTGATGGGAGTGGGTATGGTGCCGGAATTGGTAGCGGCAATTACGGATCTTGCAAGAATATTACCATTAATAGTGGTTTTGTAGATGCTAAATCTAAGTTTGGTGCTGGAATCGGTAGCGGCCATCAGGGATCTTGCGATAATATTACCATTAAAAGTGGTTCCGTAAATGCTAAATCTATGAATGGTGCCGGAATTGGTGGCGGCCATCACGGATCTTGCAATAATATTACCATTAATAGTGGTTCCGTAAATGCTAAATCTATGCATGGTGCCGGAATTGGTAGCGGCAATTACGGATCTTGCAATAATATTACTATTAAAAGTGGTTCTGTAACTGCTAGTTCCACGAGTGGTGCCGGAATTGGTGGCGGCCTTTACGGATCTTGCAATAATATTACCATTAGTGGCGGTTCTGTAAATGCACAAGTTGGTTGCACTCCTCACCAGAATTTGGATAGCTCTGGTAGCTACGACCCTAAAAGCCCTGAAGTGTATCTCTGCGTTATTCCTAATACAAAAACTAAATCAGTAGCTATAGATAATAAAGTCTGGGAACCATCTAATCATAAAGCGGTTGAATCTACGAATACAAATCTATATGCATGGCTAACCGGAGAAGATCATCTTATAACTGTTGAAAAAGAGACTAAAAGTTATATCTTTAATTCAAATTCAGGGACATTTAGTGAAGGTAAACGTGATGTTACCAGTGATATTTTTGAATTTAACGGTTCTGAGTTTACTTATGATGGAAACACACACTCTCCTAACATCACTACGAAGAACAACATTAAAGGTGTAGGAAACTTCACTGTAAAATATTTCAAGGAAGATAATTTGCAAGCCGAGATAAACGAGCCTAAAGATGTTGGTACTTATATTGTAAAGATTACTGCTGTAGAAGAGGGCGATTTTTACAATGCATATTCTGGTTATTTAACAAACGACAATTGGAAATTTGCTATTAATCTTACCCCTACAATTACTACATATAAAGATGAGTATGATGGAAATCCTCATCCAGTTATCAGTATTGAAGAAAGTACAATTCCACCAAATAGTATTATTGAATACAGTGTTGATAATGGACAAACATGGTATATTTTGAATTCTAACGATAATATTCCTACTGTAAGTACGGTAAGGGAAGCAGAAAATACTAAAATTTTTATACGGATATCCAATTTCAATTCCAATTCCAATGATGATACCTGGACTTCACAAGAATATCAAGCAATCATCAAGCGAGCAACCTCAACACCAAATTTTCCATCAATAGACACAATCTCCGTTCCATGGTCCTGTAAGAAAGTAAAAGATATTGATCCTAATTCTCTTCCTCAAAACTGGAATTGGCAGGCAAACGATGCAAATAATGATTTACAGGTTGGAAATAATTCTGCTACCGCAATTTACAATGGCAGTGATAAGGGAAATTACGAAAAAGAAACTTTCACTTACACAATCATCAGAAAGGAATGTGAACACAAAAATACCGTGGGATGCTACTACTCCTCTCCATCCTGTACTTCCAACGGTTACAGCGGAGATACCTATTGTAACGACTGCGAGAGAACCATCTATTACGGCTCCACGATTTCCGCATACGGCCATGACTATGATAACGGTGTTATCACTACAGAACCAACTGCCGAAACCGACGGAATCATAACTTACACCTGTAAACGATGCAAACATCAGGATACAAAAAACCTCGGAAAACTTGGTGACGGGGAACCTTATATTGAGGGAAGTTTCCAGAAGAAAGGCTGGGATGCTGTCAACGGTCTGATCAAGACTTCCAAAGAAAAAGATACCATTTCCATTACCCTGAATGGTGCCAAGGTACTTCCTGCCACTGTTTTATCCGAAATAAAAGGCAAAGATATTTCCCTGAATCTCGATATGGAGAATGGTTTCATCTGGAAGATCAACGGTACTTCCATTACAGCAGAAACACCTGCGGATATAGATCTTTCTGTTACAAATACAGAAGAATATATTCCGGCAGCATTATACAGCCTGATATCCACAAATCAGAATGATTTCGGTTTCCATCTCGGAAGAAACGGAGCTTTCGATTTCCCGGCTGTGCTTTCTGTAAAGGCAGATGCTTCCTGTGCAGGACTTATGGCAAATCTGTTCTGGTATGATGCTGAGAATGGGGTTCTGCAGTGCATCCAGACTGTAACTGTAGGCGGTGCATTTGAGCGCAGTATTCCATATGCTGACTTTGCCCTTTCCAAAGGACAGGATTATTTCATAGCATTTGGTACAGAATCTCTCAATGGAAGAGTTATTCACACAGACGGAAGTATCACAGATGAAAACGGCGCATACCTGCGACCTGCCAACACAAAGATTTCCAGCCATTCCATTGACAGAAACAAGCTTACTGTCAAACTTTCCAAAGGATGTGCAGGTGCTCAGGGTTATGACTTCGTGATCAGCAAGAAATCAAATATGCTCCAGACAGGAAAGTTCAGCAAAAAAGTTTCCTCAACTGGCAAGCCACAGGCATCTTTCAGATATCTGGCAAAGGGTACCTGGTATGTAGCGGCCCGAAGCTGGGTTCTGGATGAACAGGGCAATAAGGTCTATGGTTCCTGGACAAAGATCAAGAAGATCAAGATCACTGTTGTTACACCACAACAGCCAAAGATCAAGAATATCACTGTAAAAGGAAACACTGTGACTGTTACTTACACAAAATGCAAAAATGCCACAGGTTATGAAATCCTGCTCGGAAACAAATACAAAACCTCCGCAGGTGAGAAATATCCGGTTAAGAAATATCTGAAACGTACAGAAGGCAAAAATACCGTAACTGTAACCTTTACAAACGTAAAGAAGGGTACCTGGTATGTGACCATACGGGCATGGAACCAAACATCCAAAGACAAATCCAGAGTTTACAGTCCATACTCCACAATGAAGAAATTTAAGACAAAGAAATAGCTTCTGTTTCTTACAGATATTTCTACTGTAAAGATAATGCCAAACAGCCTTGTAGGCAAATGAAACAGTTGACAGCTGAAAAAACCAATGATAAGATAAATGCACTCAAATTATAACAGAACAGGCTTACAGTCAGAAAAGGATCAGAATTTCGGTTCTGATTATTTTTTGTGTTTTATTCCGTTGACAAGGGAAAGTTCGCACTTGAAAAAGAATAAAAACTGGGTTATAATACGAACAAATGTTTGCAATGCAAAAAATCATTCCCGGATTTACAGTAAGCAATCCGGTTGATAGAAAGAAAGGAAATGTAACAGACATGGCAAAGAAAAACACCTATGATGCAGGGAGCATCTCTGTCCTGGAAGGTCTGGAGGCGGTTCGTAAGCGTCCGGGAATGTACATCGGAAGTGTTTCACGAAAAGGATTAAATCATCTCATTTATGAGATCGTAGATAACGCAGTAGATGAACATCTGGCAGGATACTGCAGTCTGATCCATGTGATTCTGGAGAAGGATGGTTCCTGTACGGTTACGGATAATGGAAGAGGGATTCCGGTAGATATGCATGAGAAAGGAGTGTCGGCAGAGAGACTGGTATTTACAACTCTTCATGCAGGCGGTAAATTTGATAATTCTGCCTATAAGACCAGCGGAGGACTTCATGGAGTAGGTTCTTCGGTTGTGAATGCCCTGTCTACATATCTGGACATTAAGATCAGTCGTGACGGATATGTGCATCATGATCACTATGAACGGGGAATTCCGACCATTGAACTTGAGGAAGGGCTGCTGCCGAAGCTGGGTAAGACCAGACAGACCGGAACAAGTATCAATTTCCTCCCTGACCCGGAGATTTTTGAAAAGACAAGATTTTCTGCAACAGAAGTAAAGAGCAGACTTCATGAGACTGCATATCTGAATCCGGAACTGACTATTCGCTTTGAGGATAAAAGAGGTGCAGAGGTCGAGGATATTACCTATCATGAGCCGGATGGTATCATTGGATTTATCAAAGATCTGAACCACAGCGCGGAAGTCCTGCATGATCCGGTTTACCTGAAAGGGGAAGCAGACGGCATTCAGGTAGAGGTGGCATTTCAGTTTACCAATGAATTTCGTGAGAATGTACTGGGCTTCTGTAATAACATTTACAATGCAGAGGGCGGTACTCATCTGACTGGATTTAAGACTACATTTACCACAGTCATGAATACTTATGCGAGAGAGATTGGCGTTCTTAAAGACAAGGATCCGAACTTCACAGGTGCAGATATCCGTAACGGAATGACAGCAGTTGTTTCCATCAAGCATCCGGAACCGCGTTTCGAGGGACAGACCAAGACAAAGCTGGATAATCAGGATGCATCACGCGCAACCGGAAAGGTTGTAGGAGAGCAGATGGTACTCTATTTTGACAGAAATCTGGAGACTCTTAAGACAATCCTTTCCTGCGCGGAGAAAGCTGCCAAAATCCGCAAGACAGAGGAGAGAGCCAAGACCAATCTTCTGACAAAGCAGAAATATTCCTTTGACTCTAACGGAAAACTGGCAAACTGTGAGAAAAAGGATCCGTCCCAGTGTGAGATCTTTATCGTAGAGGGAGATTCTGCGGGAGGTTCTGCAAAGACTGCCCGCAACCGTAATTACCAGGCAATCCTTCCTATCAGAGGTAAGATCCTGAATGTGGAGAAGGCTACTATTGACAAGGTGCTTGCCAATGCGGAAATCAAGACCATGATCAATGCATTCGGATGTGGATTCTCCGAAGGATACGGAAATGACTTTGATATTACGAAGCTTCGTTACGACAAGATTGTGATCATGGCTGATGCCGATGTGGATGGGGCGCATATTTCCACACTGCTCCTGACTTTATTCTACCGTTTTATGCCGGATCTGATCACTGAGGGACATGTGTATATTGCCATGCCGCCATTATATAAAGTCATGCCTAAGAAGGGGCAGGAGGAATACCTGTACGATGATAAGGCACTGGAGAGATACAGACGTGCCCATAAGCCGGGAAGCTTTACTCTTCAGAGATATAAAGGTCTGGGCGAGATGGATGCGGAGCAACTCTGGGAGACGACTCTGAATCCGGAAACTAGAATGATGAAGCGGGTGGAGATTGAAGATGCGAGACTTGCATCAAGCGTGACAGAGATTCTGATGGGAAGCGATGTTCCGCCGAGAAAGAAATTTATCTATGAGCATGCACAGGATGCAGAGCTGGACATCTGATTTCGCCGGAGTGTTATGTGGAAATTAAGACAGATACATGGATATGTGTCTGAGATGGAGGAAAGAAATTAAATGGAAACAAAACAGGAGAATGTGATTCCCACCGACTATGCGGAGGTCATGCAGAAATCCTATATAGATTATGCCATGAGTGTTATTATCTCCAGAGCCCTGCCGGATGTGCGTGACGGATTGAAGCCTGTACAGAGAAGAACCCTGTATGATATGTATGAACTGGGTATCCGTTATGACAGACCATACAGAAAATGTGCCCGTATCGTAGGTGATACCATGGGTAAATATCACCCCCATGGTGACAGTTCGATCTACGAAGCACTTGTGGTAATGGCTCAGGATTTTAAGAAAGGCAAAACACTGGTCGACGGACATGGAAACTTCGGTTCCATCGAGGGCGACGGTGCAGCTGCCATGCGATATACAGAAGCCAGACTGGAGAAACTGACACAGGATGTCTTCCTCGAAGATCTGGATAAGAATGTAGTAGATTTTATGCCGAACTTTGACGAGACAGAGAAGGAACCTGTGGTACTTCCTGTCAGAATCCCGAATCTGCTTGTAAACGGAGCAGACGGCATTGCAGTCGGCATGGCAACCAGTATTCCGCCTCACAATCTGGGAGAGGTTGTAGATGCGGTAAAGGCATATATGAAGAATAACGACATCAGTGTCAAAGGGCTGATGCGCTATCTCAAGGGACCGGACTTTCCGACAGGCGGTCTGGTAGTAAATAAGGATGACCTGCTCAGGATTTATGAGACAGGAACAGGGAAGCTCCGTGTCAGAGGTAAGGTGGAGACAGTGAAGCTCAAAGGCGGCAGACAGCAGCTTGTGATCACGGAGATTCCTTACACAATGATCGGTGCAAATATCGGAAAATTCCTGAATGATATTGCGTCTCTTGTGGAAAACAAGAAGGCAACAGATATCGTGGATATTTCCAACCAGTCTTCCAAAGAGGGAATCCGTATTGTTCTTGACCTGAAGCGTGACGCAGATGTAGAGAATCTTACAAATATGCTCTATAAGAAGACAAAGCTGGAAGATACTTTTGGCGTGAATATGCTGGCAGTTGCGGATGGCAGACCGGAGACTCTGAGTCTGAAGCAGGTGATCGAGCATCACGTAGATTTCGTATTCGATGTCACGACCAGAAAGTACACCACACTTCTGAATAAAGAGCAGGAGAAGAAAGAAATCCAGGAAGGTCTGATCAAGGCATGTGATGTGATCGACCTGATCATCGAGATCCTGCGAGGAAGCAAGAACAGAGAACAGGTAAAGAAATGCCTGGTTGACGGTGTGACAGAAGGAATCAGGTTCAAGGGTAAATCAAGCGAGAAAGCTGCACAGAAACTGCACTTCTCAGAGAAACAGGCAGCTGCGATCCTGGATATGCGTCTGTACAAGCTGATCGGTCTGGAAATCGAGGCACTTCAGGCAGATTATGCAGAAACAATGAAGAACATTGCCATTTATGAAGATATCCTGAATAATTATGATTCCATGGCAGAAGTGATCATGAAAGAACTGGATCAGATCAAGAAAGAATACGGTACGAAACGCCGCACAGTGATCGAGAATGCAGAAGAAGTTGTCTATGAGGAAAAGAAGATGGAAGAAATGGAAGTCACATTCCTTATGGATCGCTTCGGATATATGCGGACCATTGATAAGTCTGCATATGAGAGAAATAAAGAAGCTGCCAATGCAGAGAACAAATATGTGTTTAACTGTATGAATACAGATAAGATCTGTATCTTTACAGATAATGGAAAGATGCACAGTATCAAGGTGGCAGATATTCCGCTGGTTCGTTTCAGGGATAAGGGGACACCGGCAGATAATCTGAGCAATTATGACAGTGCACAGGAACGTATGCTCTATGTAGCACCACTGGCATCTGTAAAAGAAAATACACTTCTGTTTGTCACTGCTGCATCCATGTGCAAGCTGGTGAGTGGTGCAGAGTTTGATGTGGCGAAGAGAACGATCGTGTCTACGAAACTTGCTGAAGAGGATTCTCTGATTTTTGTGGGTTCTGCGGATGAAATGGAACAGGTGGTATTCCAGAGTGAAGGCGGATATTTCTTAAGATTTCAGAAACAGGATATTTCTGCTATGAAGAAAACATCTATCGGGGTGCGTGGAATGAAACTGGCAGAAGGAGATAAGCTGGATCATGCATATCTTCTGGAAAGCCGCCAGGAATATACCATTACTTATCATGATAAACCCTATGTTCTCAACAGGATAAAACTGTCCAAACGGGACAGTAAAGGAACAAAACCACGTATATAAAACCAACAAATCCGCTAAAATCAAGGTTTTTGCAGGAAAAGCCTTGCAATTGCCGGAAATTGGTGTTACAATACATCTAAATTAGAACTTGTTGACAAAGGAGTGGGCGTGAGCCCACTCTTATTTGTTGCATGGAAAGGCAGGTGGGAAAATGAGCAGACGGGAAGAGTATGAAAAGCGCGCAGAGGAACTTCTGGCACCGATCGTAGAACTTAACGGCTTTGAACTGGTTGATGTAGAATATGTAAAGGAAGCAGGAAACTGGTATCTGAGAGGATACATTGACAAACCAGGCGGAATTACAGTAAATGACTGTGAGACAGTCAGCAGAGCTTTCAGTGACAAACTGGATGAGAATGATTTTATTGAAGACAGTTATATCATGGAGATCAGTTCACCGGGACTGGACAGACCGCTGAAGAAAGACAAAGACTTTGAGAGAAACATGGGAAAACTGGTGGAAATCCGTACCTATCGGCCAATCGAGAAGCAAAAAGAGTTCTGCGGGATTTTGACCGCATATGATAGTAACAGTGTGACAATCGATGAGGATGGAACCGAGCGTGTTTTTGATAAGAAAGACACAGCCCTGATACGCCTCGCAATAGAGTTTTAGTTAATTCGGGAGGATAAGAAAAAAATGAGCAGAGAGTTAAGGGAGGCACTGGATATCCTTGAAAAGGAAAAGAGTATCAGCAAAGATACTCTGCTTGAGGCAATTGAGCAGTCTCTGATCCAGGCCTGCAAGAACCATTTTGGAAAAGCTGACAATGTACATGTAACTATTGATCCGGAAACCTGCGATTTTTCAGTGTATGCAGACAGAAGTATCGTAGAATACGTAGAGGATCCTGCAATGGAGATTTCTCTGGCAGATGCTTTGAAGATCACATCAAGAGCTGAGATCGGAGGCATGATACAGGTTCCGATTCAGTCTAAGGAATTCGGACGTATTGCGACACAGAATGCAAAGAACGTTATCCTGCAGAAAATCCGTGAGGAAGAACGTAAAGTGCTGTATGATGAATACTATGGAAAAGAAAAAGAAGTAGTAACCGGTATTGTACAGCGTGTGATGGGCAAGAATGTAAGCATCAATCTTGGTAAGGCAGATGCAGTATTAAGTGAGAATGAACAGGTGAAAGGGGAAACCTTCCAGCCGACAGAGAGAATAAAGGTGTATATTCTTGAAGTCAAGGATACCCCGAAGGGACCTCGTATTCTGGTATCCAGAACTCATCCGGGACTTGTGAAACGTCTCTTTGAGTCAGAAGTTGCAGAAGTAAAAGACGGAACTGTTGAGATCAAGAGCATCGCACGTGAGGCCGGTTCCCGTACAAAGATCGCTGTATGGAGCAACGATCCGGATGTAGATGCAGTTGGTGCATGCGTAGGTATGAACGGCGCACGTGTCAATGCAGTAGTTGAGGAACTTCGCGGTGAGAAGATCGATATCATCAACTGGGATGAGAATCCTGCAATCCTGATCGAGAATGCATTGAGCCCTGCAAAGGTTATCGCAGTTATGGCAGATCCTGATGAGAAGACAGCTCTGGTAGTTGTTCCTGATTATCAGCTGTCCCTTGCAATCGGTAAAGAAGGTCAGAATGCACGTCTTGCTGCAAGACTTACAGGATATAAGATTGATATTAAGAGTGAAAGCCAGGCAGCAGAGCTTGCAGAAGAATTAGACTTCGGAGATGATTTTGGTGATCTTGATGAGGCAGAAGATTTTGACCTTGAAGCACCTGTAGAAGAGCCGGAAGTTTCCGCAAGCGAAGCGACAGCAGATTTTGAGGCAGAAGAGGTAACAGAAGAACCAGAAACAGCAGAGGATTCTTTTGAGGAAGTTTCTTCTGAGGAAGCAGACACAGACGAACAGTAAGAATGGAATCTGGTGAACAGTTATGGGAAAGAAGATACCACTTAGACAGTGTGTGGGCTGTCGTGAAATGAAGACAAAAAAAGAGATGATCCGGGTTATCAAGACACCGGAGAATGAAGTTGTACTTGATGCAAAAGGAAAGCAGAATGGCAGAGGTGCATATCTTTGTTTTTCTGCGGAGTGTCTTCAGAAAGCAAGACGTTCAAAAGGACTGGAACGTTCTTTAAAGATTTCCATTCCTGATGAGATATATGACCGATTAGAAGAGGAGTTGAAGGAACTTGACACAAAACAGTAAAGTATTATCTATGCTAGGGCTTGCTGCTAAGGCAGGAAAGGTTGCCAGCGGAGAGTTTTCTACCGAAAAGGAAGTAAAATCCGGCAATGCCTGTCTGGTAATCGTAGCAGAAGATGCTTCTGACAATACAAAAAAATTGTTCCGGAACATGTGTAAGTATTATGAAGTGCCTATGGAAATCTTTGCGACCAAAGAGGAATTAGGGCATTGGATAGGTAAAGCGTACAGGGCTTCCATCTGTATCTTAGATGAAGGTTTTGCAAAATCAATCGTAAAAAAAATAAGTCTGAATATGGAGGGATAGTGTATGCCAAAAATGAGAGTACATGAGTTAGCAAAGTTATTAGATAAAAGCAGCAAAGAAATTATAGCAGAGTTAAAACAGCAGGGAGTTGAAGTACAGAGTCATATGAGTACAGTATCAGATGAACATGTAGATAAATTAAAAGCAAAATTCCAGAAAAAAGAATCTGGTAACAACCGCGGTAACAATGAAAGCCGTAGCAACGATAATCGCGGTAGCAGAAATGATAACCGTGGAGATAGAAATAATAACCGTAACGACAACCGTGGGGACGGAAGAAATAACAACCGCAATAACGACAATCGTAATGGACGTAATGAAAACCGCGGAGAT
>OHFA01001108.1_pt1 | contig 11330 bp, 9 predicted proteins | sample 1567501 | NCBI WGS metagenome assembly OHFA01 (sample SAMEA3879593, study PRJEB24766) | human gut metagenome | biome: human-associated habitat; feature: feces | place: USA | collected 1985/1987 | reverse complement strand
TTCCTTGTTTTGGTTCAAGGTTACGAACGAGCACCGCGAGTTTCGCAATTACCTATTATTATATGGACTTATTCCGCAAATCCTTGCTGTTCCATTTCATGTTCTATTTTACCTTCATTTTCCTGACTTGCTGATACGAACAGGTGACGGAATACGAATCTGCAGAATGGTCCGACAACCAGGATCTGCAGTGGGTAGGCTATGATGAAGTTCAGGCAGATGGTCTGGAGCCAGATGAAGATGAGATTTGAAGTGATTCCTGAAGATTCGATGGTTCCAAGCAGGCTCATCAGCGGTACCATTGTGCAGACGGTGAAGGTCTGGATGCAGAGGATGATGAAGATCGGGCGGTCAGTTGGTTTGGCTACGCGGAACGCGAAATATTTGGATGTTTTGCTGGCGATGAAGAATGCGCAGAGGAATCCGATGAACCATTCCAGCGGAAAAGAATGCAGTGCGTGACTGAATGTAGCCGCCTGAAGTCCACCGGTGTGGATAGCGACGTTATAAACGCCCATGATAAAGATTATACAGCCGGATGTGATAAGGGTGAAAATAAATTCCTGAAATTTTGTTTTTGGCATAGTTAAGCCCTCCTCATAAAATAATAAAAAACTCCATATAAACGCAAAAATGCCGCCTACCCGTCTGACAATGGATAAGCGACATTTTTTGTCGTATTTATTCTATCAGTTATTGGGATTCTATGTCATGGGAATTTTGCACAAAATATAATCGTGAAATAATAGCTTTAGAGTCTTTTTGACAAAGGGATAGGAACGTTTATTCATGGATGAGTATAAAATAAAGTATAAATAGAAGTTACAAATTCACTTGACAACCGAATAATTTTCTGCGTATATTGTAAAAAAATGAGATATTAAGTGACTGAGAAGTCTGATTATGGTTACTGGTTATTGCGTTCTCAGTAACGGATTATGAAAAGCAGTCTGACATAACGAGCGACAAAAAGTCACAAGGATCAGCAGAAAGGGGCAAAAACTATGGATTTAAAGAACTACTCAACAGGGGTACAGCACATTGGAATTCCGACAAATGACATTGGTAAAACAGTAGAATTTTATCACAAATTAGGTTTTGAAACAGCATTTGAGACAGTAAATGAGGAAGCAAACGAGAAGGTTGTTTTCCTGAAACTGGGAACTCTGGTAGTGGAGACTTATGAGAACCATGCAGCGAAAATGGAGCATGGCGCGATCGATCATGTTGCACTTGACGTAAAAGATATTGAAGAGATTTTCCAGTATATCAATGAAGCTGGTTTAAATTCTACACAAGATACCATTCATTTCCTGCCATTCTGGGAAAATGGAGTGAAGTTCTTTACAATTGAAGGACCGAATAAGGAGAAGGTGGAATTTAGTCAGTATCTGTAAATAAAAAGGAAATAATCATTAAGGGTCGATACATTGACGGAAACAGTGTATCGGCTTTTTTGGTAATGTTGGATTAATAAGTGGGGGTGGTGCGAATGCGTAAAAAATATCATGAGCTGTCTTTGGCGAAAAAATTTTCTCTTACAAGTATTGGCTTCTTTTTTCTCACAATCCTTGTATTAACTGTATTGATTCAGTTTTTATACGAAAAATCAGTATTAAATATCACCAGCGAAAGCTATAAGGAAAAGTTTGAGATAGTGTCTGATAACAGTCAGAGTATATTAGAGAATTCGGGAAAGATAGCTAAGGTAATATTAACAGATGAAGCAATACAAAACTGGTTTTTACAGGATTCTGAGGAATCAGCAGATCAGTTAAAATATAAAATGCAGGTAGAGAAACGTCTGGATTATTTGGATGCATTGTATCCAGATAAACAGTATAGCAGTATTTCTGTTTTTGACTCATATGGACATATGGTAAATTCTAACAGTATTCGATCTGAGGCATCAAAATACGAACAGTTTTTTAACATAATAAAAGAGAATTATAACGTAAAATGGTTGGATTTATATGAAGTATCCCTGGGAGATTATGAGAAAAATGGAATTGGTTATATCAGATATTATAGAGATTACGATTCGGGACTTATTAAAGGATATGTTCTTATAGAATATCAGTCGCCACTTCTGATAAATAACTTTGCACATATCAGATATGGGGAGACAGGCAGTTATCTGATTGCTGATACAGATGGAAACAAAAAAATAGAAAATGATCAGGATGTATCAGGAAATATTTCGGAAGAAGAGTATTTTCAATGGGCTGAAGATAATAAAAAAGGAGGAAAAGTATTCAGGATTGACGGTAAAAGATATCTTGTGACAGCGTCAGTAATCCCTACACTGGATTGGCTTATGATTGGTCTGACACCAGTGAATGAACTTACAAAAGCCGGGAAAGCGATGACACAGATTATTTATGTAGTAGGAATTATTGCTGCTTTAATCAGCACATTTTTCAGCCTGAGGGTTTCTCACAGTGTAACAAAGCCTTTGATATATTTGACAGATATCATGAAAAAATTTGGAAAAGGAGATCTTTCTGTACGTGTTCCTGTATTGTATGAGGATGAAATTGGAATATTATCGGAAGAGTTTAATAAGATGTCTGAACAAATCAGGCAGCTGGTTGATCAGGTATATAGAGAGCAACGGGCAAAAAGAAAATCTGAGCTTGCAGCACTTCAGGCACAGATTAATCCACATTTCTTATATAATACATTGAATAGTGTAAGTTCGCTTATCAAAATGAATTGTCCGGATGAAGCATTTATCATGATTCAGGCGATTGGTACATTTTATAGAACTTCACTTAGCGATGGAAAAACATTAATACCGCTGGAACAGGAAATAACAAATATAGAGAATTATATAAAAATACAGAAAGTCAGATATGGAAATAAAATAGAATATGAGATTGATATAGAAAATGAAATTTTGCAGGAGTGGATTGTAAAACTGACACTTCAGCCATTGATAGAAAATTCTATATATCATGGTATAAAGGAAATGAGGGGAAAAGGAATTATCCGAATCAAAGGATGGAAAGAGAAGAATAAGGTTTTTATTCAGGTGTCAGATAATGGGCTTGGAATTCCAGAAGAAAAATTAGAAGAACTGTTTAGTAAAGATTACAGAGAAAAAGGCTCAGCATTTGGATTATTTAATATTCAACAAAGATTGCAGATTTATTTTGGAAAAGAATATGGTCTTACAGTAGAAAGTAAACTGAGTCAGGGAACGAAGGCAACAGTGTGCATTCCTGTAGATTTTAAGAGAGAAGAGGATAGAAAATGAGGGTATTCCTTGTAGATGATGAATTTTTGCAGAGAGCGTTAGTGAAAAAAACAGTTGACTGGAATAGTCTGGGTATGGAAATATGCGGAGAAGCAGAAGACGGAGAAGAAGCATTAAAGAAAATTTTGGAAGAAAAGCCGGATATTTTAATTATGGATATTAATATTCCATATATGAATGGAATTGAAGTATCTAAAAAAGTAAAGGTTATTTTTCCAGAAATACAAGTAATTATATTGACCGCTTATGGTGAATTTGAATATGCAAGGGAGGCACTTTCTTTTGGAGCAGTCAGTTTTGTGCTGAAACCGTTGGACCCTGAAGAATTAACAAAAGAGCTTCAGAAGTGTAAAGAAAAACTGGAACATATTTATAGACAGAAATCTTCTGTAAAGAAAATGCAAAAGGATCAGTTTCTTTTAGAACAGCTTTCAGGTATGGTACCTTCTGAAAATCAGCAGAGTAAATGGGAGGAAATGAAGATTCCGTTTGATAAACCATTATCAGTGGCCTTGATTAGACCTGAAAATAAACAACAGAATAACAAAATGGCAGAAGAAATGGAAGAAATAATCCAGGATTATTTTCCGGTATATGAAATGATTTCTATGAACCAAGGATATGCTTTTATTCTATTTGGAGAAGAGAATATGGAATATCAGATTCAGCTTCTCTGTACTTATATGCAGGAAATTATGAATAGTAAAAGGAACTGGAATGGAGGAATCAGCAGGGTATTTTCAGACATCAGAGAATTGAAAGCGGCCTATCAGGAGGCATATTCTGCAGCCAGAAAAGGAAAAACAGAACAGAAAATTCTGATTTACGAGCCAGTAGATATGTTTCAATTTATACGATCATCGTTATATGATTCGGAAGTATTTTTGTATTATATCAGAAAAAATGAATATGAAATGCTTACAAAAGAGATAGGTGAAATGTTTATTCAAATGGAAGAACAGAATGTCCTTTCTGACACAGCAGTATATATATCTACGGATATTCTGATCCATATTTGTCTGTATATGTCTGAACTGGGAGTTGATTTTTCTTTAGTTGTGGAAAAAGAACAGAGACAATTAACAGGATTGCAGAATAATGGTGGAATTGAAGAAATTAGAAGTGTATTAATGTGTATATTGGAAAAATGCCGCATATGTGCAGCAGAAAATAAACTTCCTGCAACAAAGAAAAAAGTAAATGATGCAGTAGATTTTATTGATAGTAATTATAGTAGGATTGATATGAGCTTGAATCTGGTAGCAGATACAATTGGGGTGAATGCGAGTTATCTAAGTAATATATTTAAAAAAGAAAAAGGATGTTCATTAAGTAAGTATTTGACTCAGACACGTCTGGAACAGGCAAAGAAATATCTTACAGAGTATCCGGATAAAACACTTATAGAAATTGCAGAGTCAATAGGATACAGTGACGTTTATTATTTTAGCAAGAATTTTAAAAAGTATTATGGTATTTCTCCGTCTAAGTACCAGGAAGAGAGAAAAATGTAATTATCCAAAATATTTCCCAGACGTCCAAAGAATCTACATTCACGTAATAGCACAAAAATGGTAATCTTGTCTCATCAAAAGACAGGAGGTAAAAGGAAATGGCTGAAAAGGAAATTCCATTTCGACAAATTCATCTGGATTTTCACACCAGTGAAGCCATTGAGGGGGTCTGCTCAGAATTTGATGCGGAAGAGTTTGCCCAGACTCTTGCGGATGCGCACGTGAATTCTATTACTTTGTTTTCTTGTGGACATCACGGAAATTTATATTATGATTCCAAAATGTTTCCGGAAATGGTCCATCCTCATCTGGCACACAGAGATTTGTTGAGAGAACAGGCTGAAGCCTGCAGAAAACGTGGAATACAGGTAAACCTTTATACAACCATTCGCTGGAACAAGAGAATCGCAGATATGCATCCGGAATGGATCTGTATTGATGAAAACGGAGCACTTCAGGACTATAAGGGAAAGGGGTATTTTGAGGCTGGTTTTTATAAAAACCTTTGTGTAAATACACCGTATCGTGATTTCCTGAAAAAGCAGTTCGGAGAAGTTCTGGAAACGATTCCGGGAGATGGAGTATGGTATGATGCAGCTTTTATGAATGAATGCTGCTGTCCATCCTGCCAGAAACTTATGCGGGAAAAAGGTCTGAATCCTGCAAAAAAGGAAGACCGTCAGGAATTTGCAAGGTGGACTTATTATGATATGGTCGAAGATCTGACCGCATTTGCAAAAAAATATAATCCAGATTTTCATGTCTGCTATAACAAAGGACATGTTGGATATCTCGATAAACCAGTGATAAAGGATTATTCGTATTTTTCTTTTGAATCTCTTCCGGGAGTAGAATGGGGATATCTTGATTTTCCTGTTTCTGCTAAATATATGAGGAATTTTGGAAAAGAGTGTCTTGGACTGACAAGCAGATTCCACACAGAATGGGGCGATTTTCATGCATTTCGTAATGAGGCAGCTATGGAATATGAAGTATTTTCCATGCTTTCCCATGGATGCAAATGTACGATTGGTGACCAGATGGATTACTGGGGAAAATTGAATAAGGATATGTATCAGCAGATCGGAAGGGTTTATAAATCTGTAGAAGAAAAAGAACCCTGGTGTGAGAATGCAAAACCAGTATCTGAAATTGGTGTTTTTACAGCAGAAGAATTTTATGCTACAGGCGTAGCAGGACAGATTCCAGGTGCATCTGAAGGTGTGGCAAGACTTCTGATGGAATATGGATATCAGTTTGATTTTATTGACAGTACTTCTGATTTTGGAAAATACAGGTTGTTAATTTTACCGGATGTAATTCCTGTAGATGAAATATTAGGCCGGAAACTGAGTGCTTATATAAATGCAGGAGGCAAATTACTGGCAAGTTATCAGTCTGGTCTTGACAAAGATCACCAGAAATTTATGATCTCAGAACTGGCAGTAAAATATCTTGGAGATGCACCATATAGTCCGGATTTTATATGGCCGAAAGAACATCTGGCAAAGGGTCTTGCAGATGCAGAACATGTAATGTATGACAAAGGAACACTTGTAGAAGCGACAGATGAGGCTCAGTTTGTCCAGAAAGTAATCCCGCCGGTATTTAATCGTACATATGAACATTTTTGTTCTCATCTTCATTCTCCATCAGGAAGAAAAGAAGTATATCCTGGTATTGTGGAAACAGAAAATACAGCGTATTTTATTCATCCGATTTTTACAACATATCAGAACTGGGCACCTGCATGGTATAAAAAGATCCTGAGAAATGAATTAGACAGAATGCTTCCGAATCCGCTGATTCAGCATAATGGACCATCAACAACACAAGTTACAGTGTTAGATCAGGAACAAGAGAACAGAAGAATTGTACATGTACTTCATTATGTACCGGTGAAGAAATGTAAAAATCTTGAGATTGTTGATGATATTATTCCTTTATATAATCTTAAGATTACTATGACAGAAGAACGTGAAGTAGAGAAAATTTATACAATACCCGATAAACAGGAAGTTCCATTTGTACAGGATGGAAAAAAACTTGAATTTACTCTAAAAGAGATTAAGGGACATCAGATGACTGCTGTTTGTTACAAAAATTAGTAAGGAAAAGAGGAGGTTTTTATATGAAGACAGGGAAAAAAGTTTTAGGGGCTGTATTAGCGGCAGCAATGGCATTATCATCTATTACACCGGTATTTGCAGCAGATAAAGTTAAGATTACATTTATGAGCCGTGACAGTGGTGATACACCTATGGCAAAGGTTTATGAAGACCAGATTGCAGCATTTATGGAAGAAAATCCTGATATTGAAGTTCAGAACGATTCTGTTTATGAGGAATCTGCTTATAACAATAAACTGAAAGTTGCATTATCTACAGGAGAAACACCAAATATCTTTTATTATCCGGCAATTGCCGGCCTGAAAGAATGGGCACAGAATGGAGTTCTGTTGGATCTGACAGATTCACTTAACGAAGATGAAGAATGGAAGAACACGTTCCTGGATGGAGCATTAGATACATATGATCTGAGTGCTTATGGAGTGGATGGAATCTATGCATTGCCAAATGAACTGAATGTGGATGCTATTTTCTACAATAAGGCTTTATTTGAAAAAGCCGGTATTGAGAAAACTCCAGAAACAATGGATGAACTGTATGAGGATATTGATAAGCTGGTTGCTGCCGGAATTACTCCGTTTGGAGTAGGCGGAAAGAATACCTGGGTTATGGGACATATCTTTAATAATATTCTTGCTAAAAGAATCGGAAGAGATGGCATTATAAAATTGGGTACTGGCGAGAAAAAATGGACGGATGATGATGTAGTAGAATGCCTGCAGATTACAAAAGATTTAAAAGATAAAGGTGCTTTTGCAGAGGGATTTGAAGGAATGGATTATAATACTCAGATGAATCAGTTCCTCACCGGAGAAGTAGCAATGATTTCTCACAGCAGCCCTATCATTCCTGAAATGTTTAATTCTGAATCAGAAATTTTGGATGATATTTCATTCTTTGCATTCCCATACTTTGAAGATAAACCAGAGTATAAAGATACACATGTAGTATATACTTCCGGATGGATGCTTTCAGGAACTATGAGTGATGAGGAAAAAGAGGCAACTCTAAAACTGGTGAAATATATGACATCTAAAGAGTCTATTCAGGAACGTATGAATGCAGCGATGAGAGTTGCTCCATATAAAGATATTGATGCACCGGAAGACGCACCGCAGATTTTCAAAGATATGGTTGAATATACAGGTACTATTACAGATTCTGTAGGAGAATATTTTGACTATGATACCTGCTCTACATTAGTAGATACTTCAAGAAATGGAATTTTGAACATGATGCTGTCTGATTCCGCTGAGAATACAGCACAGACTATTCAGGCAGATATTGATGCAAACCGTCCACAGAGCTGACAGATAAAGCAAAAGGAAGGGGGGAGAGCACCCTTCCTTTTGTTTACTCAAAAATAGAAAAGAGGAGGGGTTATTTTGGAAAAAATAAGGAAAAATAAGAAAGTTATTGCGGTATTTTTGATACCTGCAGTATTGATCTATCTTTGTTTTGAATTGATACCTGTAGTTATGTCTGTCTATTTTTCATTTAATGACTGGCCTGGGCTTCAGGCGGTGCCGCTTAAATTTGTAGGATTTAAGAATTATAGTAATCTGTTCCATAATGCAGTTTTTCTTAAGTCGTTGCAGAATGTTCTTATTTACGTTGTTGTAAGTGTTATTTTGCAGGTTCCTATTGGATTTGGACTTGGATTACTGATCCATCATTTCAAAAAAGGACAGAGATTTTTTAAAGCTGCATTTTTTATTCCTATGATTTTATCAGTGACAGCAGTAGCATTGTTATGGAATTTTATTTATTTTCCTACTGACAAGGGAATTCTGAATAGTCTTCTTATTAAAATTGGACTTGGAAATTATATTCAGCAGTGGCTGGTTAATCCTAAAACTTCTTTGATATGTCTGATTGTTGTCAGTACATGGACCAGTGTAGGATATTATATGATCATTTGTTTGGCTGGTCTTACTTCTATACCGGATTCTGTTTTGGAAGCAGGAGAATTAGATGGAGCAACTGGCTGGAAAAAGATTTGGAATCTTTATATTCCAATGCTTTGGGAACCATTAAAAATGTCTACGATCATGGTAATCACTGGAGTATTAAAGATTTTTGATACTGTATACATTCTGACACCTACAGGAGGAACCAGTAACTGTACTATTGTACCAGCACTTTTAATGTATAATGAAGCTTATAGATATGGTCATTATGGAACTGGAAGTGCGATTGCTACGGTCATCTTTGTATTAAGTGCTGCTGTTTCTATTTTTAGTTTGAAACTTATGAATCAGAAAGAATCCATAGAATATTAGGGGGGATAGATCATGAAAACAAAAAAACATTCCGCAGGGTATTATATAGGATTTCTGATATTTATTATAGTTGCTTTGATCAATATTTATCCGATGGTATTTTCAATCTTCTGTTCTTTTAAAGGAAATTTGGAAATATTTTCATCATTTACTGCTTTACCTAAGAAATTACGGATAGAAAATTATTTAACTGCATGGAATGTGGGAAATATAGGAAGATATTTTTTGAATACAATTATTCTTGCAGTTGGAACTCTTGCGATATCAGGTCTTTTTGGAGCAATGGCATCGTATGTTCTGGCAAAATTTAAGTTTCGCGGAAAATCAAAAATATATTTACTGTTTATTTCAGGAATGATGATTCCTATTCAGGCGGTATTAATTCCGTTGTCTTATATTTTTGGAAAACTTGGAATTATGAATAATTATCCGGTATTGATTTTGCTTTATGCGGCGTTTTGTTTTCCAATGACAATTTTGATTCTTACTGGATTTATGAATGGAATTCCGACAGAATTAGAAGAAGCGATGGTAATTGATGGAGCAAATATTTATCAAGTATTTTTTAAGATGATTTTGCCACTGTCAGTTCCGGGAATTGTAAGTGTTTCAATTTTTAATTTTATACAGGTATGGAATAACCTGTTGTTTCCTCTTATTTTTATTTCTGATAAAGATAAAGGTACTATTTCTATGGGACTTCTTGCATTCTTTGGAGAATACAGTACAGATTATAGTTCCAGCATGGCAGGAATTTGTCTTACAACCATTCCGGTAATTATTGCGTATATTTTCTTCCAGGAAAAAATAGAGAATGGTTTAATGAGCGGAGCTGTTAAAGGGTGATAAAAAAGTTGTTGTACTTTTCATTTCCAATATGAAAAGATACAACAACTTTTTTGTATTCCTTATGTATTAATCCTCAAGCTTAATTTTCTCTTTCAGAACTACACAGCCTGCCATATCGCCAATAACGTTAACGCAGGTAGCACCCATATCGCAGAGTGTATTGATACTGATATAAACACCCATAACACCGCGACCTTCTGGGGTATCAAGGCCATAGCGCTCACCGACAAGGGCAATATTCGGTTCACGGGCTATGGAATGGGCCGCACCGATGGTTTCCCGCTTGAGTCCAAAGAACACGGCAAGCGGTACCCCGACAAGGACGGTGCCCAAGTTTCCAAATTCCTGTAAAATCAAGGCCGGACTGGCGCTGATGATCTTGGGCAAGGTTGGTCCCACAAGGGTCCCATAGCGGGCCATGAGGAGCATGAGCGTCAGCCCTATCAAGGAACTTGCATCTTCCATTTCCTTTTGCTTCATAATATTAAGGAAGCGCGGCGTCGTAAAGATTCCGATGATGAGGGCATAAAGCATGGGCAGCAGCACAATCTTTCCTGGGCCGACACTGAAGGATTTAACGCCAATCAGTTCCGCAATCACGATCATGAGCATGACACAGACATGCAGTTTGATGTTCTTCATGGTTCCTCCTCGCTGAAATAGCTGTCCAGTTTCTTGATGTAGGCATCCTTGGTGAGGATGGGTTCATAGTGATCCAAAAGAGCTTTGGCTTTTTGGGCATTGTCCGCCAGAAGATCAATGACCATACCGGCAAAAGCCTTGCCAGGCAGAAGCGCTGCCGCGTTAAAGTCGACAACCTTGAAATCGGCGCCGTGAAGGAGCCCGTCCGTTCCCCCAATAAAAGGATGGATAGCGGGCATAAGATGAGAAACGTCTCCCATATCTGTGGAAGCACTGAAATGGCCGGCATTGATGATCTTGACACTGGGGAACGCTTCCTTGGCATTTTCCACCAGAAGTTCATTAAGTGTGGCGTTGCAGACAAGGGGCAGATGACCAGGCATCGTGTCGATGTGGACTTCGGCACCAATAGCCATACCGCCAGCCCGCAGGGCGGCATCGACCTTTTTATGGGTCTTTTCGATGGCCTCCATCGTTTTGGCCCGCACATAGGTTTCAATCCGTACATCATCGGGAACATTATTTACAAGGTCCCCGCCTTTGGTAATGATTGGATGAACGCGAATGGCGTCTTCATCGCGGAATGTCTCCCTGAGGGAATTGATGCCCATAATGCCAAGCATGGCTGCGTTAAGTGCGTTGATGCCCTGATCAG
>OHFA01001102.1_pt1 | contig 11428 bp, 8 predicted proteins | sample 1567501 | NCBI WGS metagenome assembly OHFA01 (sample SAMEA3879593, study PRJEB24766) | human gut metagenome | biome: human-associated habitat; feature: feces | place: USA | collected 1985/1987 | reverse complement strand
CTTGCAGGACTGCTTTACCAGTATGGGAAAAAGCTTCCGTTTGCATATGTGGGAGAAGTGTTTGGAACCGGTATCATCGGCGGAATGCTTTCTTATCCGATTGCGTATCTGATTATGGGGAATAAAGCAGCGGCATTGTTTACATTTGTAGTGCCGTTTTTGATCAGTACCTGTGGTGGTACGATCATTGCAATTATCGTGACCATTCCAATGAAAAAGGCAGGAATTCTGGAAGGTGAAATACAAAGACGGGAGAAACTGTGATGAAATTTTCCGGGGAAAAAGTGGTGGAAATTTATGAGAAAATACAACAGAAACGTCCGATTATCCACTGTATCACAAATGCCGTGACGGTCAACGATTGTGCGAATATCCTTCTGGCGGCAGGTGCGTCACCGACGATGGCACACCATCCCTGTGAGGTGGAAGAGATCACGGCAGGTACAGCGGCACTGATCTGTAATTTCGGGGCCATCTCGGATTATGAGGCGATGAAGACTGCCGGAAAGCGGGCGCATGCGCTGGGACATCCGATCGTGATTGATCCGGTCGGGGTGTCGGGGTCTTCCTATCGGCGTGAAAAATGTCTGGAGTTGATGAAAATAATCCATCCGACCTGTATCCGGGGAAATTATTCGGAAATACAGGCATTGCTGCACAACTGTGGAACGGTTACCGGGGTGGATGCAGCCGAGGATGCGCTGGCGGAAGCAGAAGAAACGGATTTGCCGGAGCTGATGAAGCAGTATGCAAAGGAAAATCAGATGATTCTTGTCGCATCCGGAGAAACTGATCTGATCACGGATGGAAGCTGCGTCTACCGGTGTCATAATGGAAGCCCGATGATGGCAAGGATTACGGGAAGCGGCTGTATGTCCACCGTGATGCTTGGTGCTTTTTTAAGTGCGGAAAATTCGGTGGAGAGTGCAGTGGCATGCTGTGCGTTTACTGGCATTGCAGGAGAACTTGCGGCGAAAGAAATGACCGCGCAAAAGAGAGGGACGATGACGTTTCGCAACTGGTTTATTGATGCCGTGTCTTTGATGACACCGGAACAGTTGGAACATGGAACAGATGTGGACTGGTTTTAAAAGTACGAACGGAGAAGAGGATATAAATGGAAAATATAGTATTGAAAGCGTCCGACGGTTACGCGCTGAGTCTGGCGGTATTTGAAAGTGAGCATCCGCGGGGATACATTCAGATCATTCATGGGATGGAGGAACATAAGGAGCGTTATGAGGCTTTCGCTGAGCAGCTGCGGCAGGCGGGATTTACGGTTGTGACATCGGACATGCGGGGGCATGGGGAACATGCTCCCAAGCTGGGGTTCTTTAAAGAAAAAGACGGTGACCGTTATCTGTTGTCGGATCAGGTACAGATCACGGCATATATCAGGGAGCGGTTTCAAACGGAAAAGGTGATGATTTTTGCACATTCCATGGGAACCATCATTGCAAGGAATCTGCTTTGTACCCAGTCACACAGTTACGCAAAGGTGGTACTGAGCGGATTCCCGAATTATCCGGGAACACAGATTATCCGCATAGGGTTTTTCCTGACGAATCTGCTCACAAGGGCGCGTGGACCGATGTATCATTCCAAGCTGGTGCAGCAACTGTCGGTGGGAAATTTCAATAAGCAGATAAAACATGCAAAAACCGAAGTGGACTGGATCTGTTCCGATGAGCAGGTGGTACAGGCATATCTGAAAGATCCGTATTGCGGGCACGGATTTAGTGTTTCCGCTTTTCACGATCTGTATATGCTGACAACTGCCATGCATCAGGTGTCAAATTACCGGGATGTAAATGAGACATTACCGATTCTGATGATCCGCGGCAGCGAAGATCCGTGCACCGGGTATGAAAAAGGTGCCAAAGACAGTGTGGACACGCTGAAACAGGCAGGTTTTTCCAATATTTCCACAATTACCTATCCGCATATGCGCCATGAAATACTGAATGAGAAAGAAAATGAAAAAGTTTACGCGGATGTGATTGCATTTTACGAGAAAACGTGAGGTTGTGACTTGTAAAATCACAGGGGCTTTATTATAATGGTAGAAAAATGGTGTACTTTTGAAAAATGCACCACATAAATGCAAAAATGCATTTTAGAAAACAGGAGGAAACACAATATGGATCAGGAGAAAGTCATCGTCATTGACTTCGGTGGTCAGTACAATCAGCTGGTTGCCAGACGTGTAAGAGAATGTAACGTATACTGCGAAATCTATTCATACAAGACCGATCTTGAGAAAATCAAGGCAATGAATCCTAAGGGAATCATCCTTACCGGTGGTCCGAACAGCTGCTATGAGGCAGATTCACCTACATGCAATAAAGAATTATTTGAGCTTGGTATTCCTGTTCTGGGACTTTGCTATGGTGCACAGCTTATGATGCATGTTCTGGGCGGAAAAGTTGAGAAAGCAGATGTGAGCGAATATGGAAAGACAGAGGTTCTGGTAGATAAGACAGATTCCAAAATCTTCAAAGACGTATCTGATAAAACAATCTGCTGGATGAGCCACACAGATTACATTTCCCAGGTTGCACCAGGATTTGAGATTGCTGCTCACACAGCAGACTGTCCGGTAGCAACTGCACAGAATGAGGAGAAGAAGCTGTATGCGATCCAGTTCCATCCGGAAGTGCTTCATACAGTAGAAGGAAAGAAGATGCTTTCCAACTTCGTACTTGGTGTATGCGGATGTGCCGGAGACTGGAAAATGGATGCCTTTGTTGAGCACACTATCAGAGAAATCCGCGAGAAGGTCGGGGATGGAAAAGTTCTCCTTGCCCTGTCAGGTGGTGTTGACTCTTCCGTTGCAGCAGGACTTCTTTCCAGAGCAATCGGCAAACAGCTTACCTGCGTATTTGTAGACCACGGCCTGCTGCGCAAAAACGAGCGTGAAGAAGTATGCTCCGTATTCGGCGAAGGCGGCCTGTTTGACATTAACTTTGTATGTGTAGACGCACGCGAGCGTTTTTACAGCAAACTGGCAGGCGTAACCGCGCCGGAAGCTAAACGCAAAATTATCGGCGAAGAATTTATCCGTGTGTTTGAAGAAGAAGCCAAAAAAATCGGCGCAGTCGATTATCTGGCACAGGGCACCATTTACCCGGATGTTGTTGAAAGCGGCCTCGGCGGCGAATCGGCAACCATTAAGAGCCACCACAATGTAGGCGGCCTGCCCGACTTTGTAGATTTTAAAGAAATTGTTGAGCCACTGCGCGATTTGTTTAAGGACGAAGTACGCCAGTCCGGCAGAGAACTTGGACTTCCGGAATATCTGGTAACCCGCCAGCCGTTTCCGGGACCGGGGCTTGCCATCCGTATTATCGGCGAAGTAACGGCAGAAAAAGTTGCCATTGTGCAGGATGCCGATTACATTTACCGTGAAGAAGTGGACAAACTGCCGCTGGCAGAGCGCCCCAGCCAGTATTTTGCGGCGCTGACCAACATGCGCAGCGTAGGCGTTATGGGCGACGAACGTACTTACGATTACGCAATTGCCCTGCGTGCCGTAACCACCACCGACTTTATGACGGCGGAAGTTACCATGCTGCCCCCTGCAACAATTACCACCGCAGCCAACAGAATAGTAAACGAAGTAAAGCATATCAACCGCGTGCTGTTTGACTACACAACCAAACCGCCCGCAACGATAGAGTTTGAATAAATAATAAAAACCTGTAAGCCCAGTAAATAAGCGGCTTGCAGGTTTTCTTTTTCTTATATATTAACTAATTTTTGTCAATTTTCTTCTTCAAGATCTTTTATACTTTTATGATCAGAAGTTTTCTATAATTGTATCATAATTTTAAGATTTACAAAAATAATATTAAAACAGGATTTTGTTTTCTAATGTAGAATTTATTTAACATCACCTGCAAAGGAGGTCACACCCATGATTGTTACAACTACACAAACTGTTGAAGGCAGGCAGATTGCCGAATATAAGGGCATTGTTTTTGGCGAAGTGGTATCCGGCGTAAATTTTGTTAAGGATTTGTTTTCTGGCATTACGGATATTTTTGGCGGGCGCAGCAGCACTTACGAAAATGAATTGCAGGAAGCGCGCGAAAAAGCTATTGATGAAATGTGCAAGCGTGCCGAGAGATTAGGCGCTAATGCCGTTGTCGGTGTCGATGTTGACTACGAAGTATTAGGCAAAGAGAACGGTATGCTGATGGTAAGCGTCAGCGGCACTGCGGTTAAATTAAAATAATATTTACAGTATGAGCGGTCTATTAGGCCGCCTTTTTTATTCTTGGCTCTGCTTAATATTTATTGCTAACAAAATACGCCTTGTGATAAGATTAGTTTAATAATACATTTATGAGGTTTATTATGAAAACAGGATTGTACGAAAAACCTATCAACAAAAAACTTAATAAAGCATTGGCGGAACTTACAGATAACTTCAATGTGGAAAAAGAACAAATTGATAGTGAAGAAGCTGCCGGCATTTTATCTAAGTACGTTAAAAAAGTTGTAGAGCAGAGCTTAAATAATATCAGCGAAAACGATGATAGCCTGGCAAAGCAAATTGAACTTGTTAATAAAATAATTGGTGCAATTAAGGAAAATACGTGTGAAGGTGTTGCCGATGATTTAGAAATTGCCGAAGATAAGCAATTGCTTTCTGTAACGAATAAAACTAATACTATACAAGCTATTAATGATAAGGTTAAACCAATTAGACCGGTTACTTCTATTGCACAAAGTTCACTTTTTACCGGTGCTGTGCACGAGCCGCAAATGTTCTGTGAGTTGAAAAAAGAAATTTTTTCGTGTAACTGTATTGATATGTTGGTTTCGTTTATTAAGTGGAGCGGTTTACGCCTTTTGATGGAAGCACTAACGGAGTTTACTAATAATGGTGGTAAGCTGCGCATTATTACAACTTCTTATATGGGCGCAACAGATATTAAAGCTATAAGCGAATTAGCAAAACTAAAAAATACGGAAATTAAAGTTTCTTACGATACAAAAAGAACGCGTTTACATGCTAAAGCATATATTTTTTATCGCGAAACAGGCTTTACAACGGCGTATATTGGCTCATCCAATCTTTCTAACGTAGCAATTTCAAGTGGTTTAGAGTGGAATATAAAAATAACTCGCCAAGACCAGCCTGAAGTTTTGCAAAAGGTTGCTGCAACTTTTGATAGTTACTGGAGTTCTAATGAATTTGAAGTGTACGACGATACGCAAGAACCACGTTTAGCTAAAGCTTTACAGCTTGAAAAAACGCATACAGAAGATAACAGCTTTTTTGCGGTTGATATTAATCCGTATCCATATCAGCAAGAGATTTTAGATAAATTAGAAGCAGAACGAACCATTCGTAATAATTATAAAAATTTAATTGTTGCAGCAACAGGCACAGGCAAAACCATTATTTCTGCACTTGATTATAAGCGGCAGTGTAGCAGAAACAATAAACCTAAATTGCTGTTTGTTGCGCACCGCAAGGAAATTTTGGAGCAGAGCATTAAAACTTTTCGTATGGTTTTGCGTGATGCCAATTTTGGTGATTTATTTGTTGGTGATACATCGCCGCAAAGTTTTGAGCATCTTTTTGTATCAGTGCAAACCTTTAATGCCAAAAGTTTAGAAAAGCACCTTACGCCGGATTTTTACGATTATATTATTATCGACGAAGTTCATCATGCACCGGCAGAAACCTATAAAAATATTTTAGGGCATTTTACTCCTAAATTTTTATTAGGGTTAACAGCTACACCGGAACGCATGGATGGCAAGAGCATTATGCCTTATTTTAACAATAAAATAACTGCGGAAATTCGCTTACCGGAAGCTATTGAACGTAAATTGTTATGCCCGTTTCAATATTTTGGCGTTACTGATAATATTGATTTAAGTAATTTGCGTTGGGAACGTGGCGGTTATAATCGTGAAGAACTTTCTAAAATTTACACAAGGCAAGATGCAGAAACGATTAGACGTGCCTCATTAATTGTACAAGCTGTTGATAAATATGTTACTGACATTAACGAAGTTAAAGGTTTAGGCTTTTGCGTAAGTAAGGAACATGCTCGCTTTATGGCAGATTACTTTAATAAATGTAATATTCCTTCGCTTTGCCTTACCGGCGATAGCCCAAAAGAAGAACGCGATAGTGCTAAATTAAAATTAACTAATGGCGATTTACGCTTCATTTTTGTTGTCGACCTTTATAATGAAGGCGTAGATATTGTTGATGTTAACACTATTTTATTCTTGCGTCCGACAGAATCTTTAACTATCTTTTTGCAGCAACTTGGGCGTGGTTTACGGTTGGCAGATGGCAAAGAGTGTTTAACGGTTCTTGATTTTATTGGGCAAGCAAACAAAAAATATGATTTTGAAAGCAAGTTTAAAGCCTTATTAAGCAATACCGATAGAAATATTAGTAACGAAATAAAAAACGGTTTTATATCTGCGCCGAAAGGCTGCTATATTCAGCTTGAGAAAAAAGCGCAAGAATATGTATTAGAAAATATACGTACTGGCTTTGACCGCAAAGATGGCTTAATTGCACGCATTGCAAGTTTTGCCGAAGATACAGGCAAGCCTTTAACATTAACAAATTTTGTAGAGCATTATGAACTTAATTTACAAGCCATTTATAAAAAGGGCTGTTCTTTTGCAAGGTTATGTGTTATGGCCGGTAAACGTGAAGATTTTAGCGAAGAATTAGAATCGGATAAGTTTACCAAAGCATTAGCACGTGTTGCATTAATAGATTCTCGCCATTGGATTGAGTTTATATTAAATAGCTTTGCAAATTTGGAAAATTTAAAACCGGAAAATTTATCGCTGCTGGAAAAGCGAATGTTACGCATGTTGCAATTTACCATTTGGCAAAAAGATTACCAAGACAGTGGCTTTAGCGATGAACTTGATGGTTTACGCAAAATAAAAAATAGTAAAGTTTTATATGATGAATTAATAGAAGTATTAAAATACAGTTATAATAAAATTGATTTTATTGATAAATTGCCAATGCTTGATTTTGATTGCCCTTTAAACGTATATTGCAATTATTCGCGAGACCAAATTTTTGCTGCTCTTGATGTTAACAATCCTTTATCTATTCGTGAAGGCGTAAAATTTGTAGCTGACAAAAAGTTAGATGTACTTTTAAATACATTAAATAAATCAAGTAAGCAATATTCGCCAACAACAATGTATAATGATTATTCTATTAATGAATGGTTATTTCATTGGCAAAGTCAAAGCACAACAAGTGCGGAATCGCCTACGGGGCAAAGATATATTAATCATAAAAAGTTAGGTAGTAAAGTTTTGCTTTTTGTACGTGAAAATAAAAAAGATATGTACGGAAACGCAGAAACATATACTTTTTTGGGTACAGTTAATTATGTTAAACATGATGGCAGTAATCCAATGAATATTATTTGGAAACTTGATAACCCTATACCGGCCAAATTTTTAAAGAAAACTAACAAACTTGTTATTTAAACATTGGTTTTTTAATTTGTAAATTTTAATTTTTTATATTTCCTAACCTTTCTCAAATATTTTACAAAATAATTGTTAAAGTGTATTTATTGTAACATTATTTCATATTGACTTAAAAACAAATAATAATTATAATTGATTACATAAGATTTATCGCAAAAACAGTGATCTCTTAAAATAAGATAGAAGGTTAGGTATTGAAAATGAAAAATTTACAGAAAGAATACGGACTTTACATTAACGGCAAGTGGCAGCCCGCCTCCGACGGCGCCACGTTTAAAACTTACAGCCCTGCTACCGGCGAAGAACTGGCAGTTTGCGCCGAAGCAACGCGCGAAGATGTTGACGCTGCGGTAAAAGCTGCGCACGCTGCCTGGGAAAGCTGGAAGAATACCACTCCTGTTGAAAGAGCGGTTATTTTAAATAAAATTGCCGATATTATCGACGCCAACGCACAGCACCTTGCAGAAGTTGAATCGCTGGACAACGGCAAACCCATCCGCGAAACCAGCATGATTGATATTCCGATGAGCGCAGACCATTTCCGCTATTTTGCGGCCGCCATCCGCACGGAAGAAGGCACTGCCACCATGCTCGACAACAACACTTTAAGCCTCGTCCTGCACGAACCTATCGGCGTAGTGGGGCAGATTATCCCTTGGAACTTCCCGTTCCTTATGGCAGCGTGGAAGCTGGCTCCGGCACTGGCCGCGGGTGACTGCATTGTGCTTAAACCCTCCAGCACTACCAGCCTGAGCGTTTTGGAGCTTGTGCGTTTAATTGAAGGCGTGCTGCCAGCAGGCGTGCTTAACGTAATTACCGGCAAGGGCAGCAAGTCCGGCCAGTATGTTTTGGAACACCCAGGTTTTGCCAAACTTGCCTTCACCGGTTCTACCGAAGTTGGCCGCGGCGTGGCACAGGCTGCCGCCGATAAATTGATTCCGGCTACTTTGGAGCTTGGCGGCAAATCGGCCAATATTTATTTTGATGACTGCAACTGGGATTTGGCTATGGAAGGCCTGCTTTTGGGCATTTTGTTCAACCAGGGCCAGGTTTGCTGTGCAGGCTCGCGTGTGTTTGTACACGAAAAAATTTACGATAAATTTGTTGAAGAAGCGGTTAAACGCTTTAACGCCGTAAAAGTCGGCAACCCGCTCGACCCGGAAACGCAGATGGGCTCGCAGATTGACGCGAAACAGGTTGCCAAAATTGCCGGCTACATTGATATTGCCAAAGCAGAAGGCGCAGCTATTGCCTGCGGCGGGCATAAGCTTACGGAAAACGGGCTTGATAAGGGCAACTTCTTTGCGCCGACGCTGATTACCAATGTTACCAACGATATGCGCGTGGCACGCGAAGAAATTTTCGGGCCTGTGGCTGTGGTTATTAAGTTTAAGGACGAAGCCGAAGTTGTTAAAATGGCAAACGACAGCAATTACGGCCTTGGCGGCGCCGTATGGACGCAGGATATTAACCGCGCCATCCGTGTGGCAAAGGCAGTGCAAACCGGCAGAATGTGGGTTAACACCTACAATGCTATTCCGGCAGGCGCACCGTTTGGCGGTTATAAAGAATCGGGCATTGGCCGCGAAACGCATAAAGTAATGCTGGAGCATTACAGCCAGACCAAAAATATTATGATTAACCTTGGCGAAAAGCCTTTGGGATTGTATTGACAACCGCCCTTTACAATGTTAAACTTTTAGTAATTACAAATTTGCAGCTGATGATAAGGAAAAGTACCTTTAAAAGGCAGCCTAAAGCGAGCCGGTGGCGGTGAAAGTCCGGCGGCGGGCATTAAAGGGAATGGGCCTTGGAGGCGCACTGCGAGCCGCAAGGGGTAGCAGCGCCGGGAATGCTTTGCCCGTTACCATAAAAGCGGATATCGGCATCGGCCCGTATCTTTTAAGCGGACTTATTTAAGTCAAGCAGGGTGGCACCGCGAAAGTTTACAGCCTTTCGTCCCTACAGGGATGGAAGGCTTTTTTATTTACCTGTTAAGGAGTGAGCGGCATGGAAGCAGCAGAAAAAGAAAAAAAGATAGTAACATTAACGGAGGTTAAACCAACGCAGGACGGTTACCGCTGGGTGGCGATAACGGCAATGCTTCTGGCTATAGGCATTATTCTGCATACCGTAAGCCCTAACGTTGGCGGCGTTACGCCGAACTGGACCATTGCCATGTATTCCATTGTAATTAACCTTACCAACCCTTCGCTGCCGCAGGCACTGGGCATTGGTTTTATTTCCGGCATGACGCTTGTGCCGTCCTCCAAATCGGCCTTTCCGCTGGGCAACCTTGCCAGCGAGGTTTGCGGTGCGGTGGTGTGCTGCCTTCTGGTTAAGGCCATGCTTGCCGTTAAACTTGAAAAATGGCGCCTGCGCCCGTTTATTGCCGGCCTTGTGGCAACAATGGTGAGCGGCGGTGTGTTCACTTTTATTTTAAAAATAGTTTTGGGGCTGCCCTTCAGCGTATGGCTGTATGCCATGCTGCCGGTAGTAGCGGTAATAGGCGTGCTTAACGGCAGCATTACCTTTTTGCTGTACGGGCCGGTACGCAGGCTGTTTTTTGTGCAGGAGGAAGATAATTGATGGAAACGGTTGCGGAATTAAAGCATTTTTATTTTGCTTACAAAAAGAATAACCTTGTGCTGCACGATATTGATTTTAAAATAGAAAAAGGCTCTTTTACCGTTATCGCAGGGCCGAGCGGCAGCGGCAAAACAACGCTGTGCAAGGCTATGGCGGGCATTGTGCCGTTTTACATGGGCGGCGCGTACAGCGGCGAAGTAATGGTGCTGGGCGAAAGCACCAAAGGCAAAAAGGTATCGGATATTGCCATGCGCCTGGGGCTGATGCTGGAGGATTACGAAAGCCAGCTTGTTTCCCTCACTGCGGGCGAGGAGGTTGCTTTCAGCCTGTTAAACCACGGCTTTAAGCCGGAAGAAGTTGAAGAACGCACGCGCAGGGCGCTGGAGGATGTAGGCCTGCCGGGGCGCGAAAGCTATCAGCTGGATGAACTCAGCGGCGGGCAGCGCCAGAGACTGCTTTTGGCTTCGGTTTTGGCCGAGCCTGTATCGGCCATGGACCCGGACGGCGCCAATTCGCTGTATAAGCTGCTTTACAAAATACATAAGGAATACGGCACAACCATTGTAGTGGTAGAACACCGCATCGACTATTTGCTGCCGTATATGACGGATTTAGTTGTACTTAAAAAAGGACGCCTTGTGGCAGCCGATAAGTTTGAAAACGCCGCCCGCGTTATGTATAAGGATGAAACCCTGCGGCATTTTGTACCGGCGCTGTGGCGCATTAAGCTGGGGCTTGAAGAAAAATTCGGCGTAAGCCTGGGTAATTGGCGCACGGAAGAAGAAGCCGTTGCGGAACTGAAAGCAAAAGGTTTTACAGGGGGTGAGGCGTAATGCTGGAGGCAAAAGAGGTTAATTTTGCGTATCTGCGCGGGCAGCCGGTGCTGAACGACATCGACATTAAAATTGAAAGCGGTGAATTTGTGGCGCTTTTGGGGCACAACGGCAGCGGCAAAACAACGCTGAGCCGCCTGTTCATGGCGCTTATTCATCCGCGCAGCGGGCAGGTGCTGGTGGACGGCACAGACATTGCCGCCATGGAGCCCGCCGATTTGGCAGATAAAATAGGCTATGTGTTCCAGAACCCGGATTTACAGATTTTGGAGGACACGGTTTTTGACGAAGTGGCATACGGCCCGCGTGCCAAAAAATTGAGCGAAGACAAGGTTAAACGCCAGGTGGAAACCGCACTTGCCGCAACGGGCCTTACGGATTTGGCAGACGCTTACCCGCGCCTTTTAAGCTTTGGGCAAAAACGCCGCTTGGGTGTGGCGGCGGCACTGGCCATGTACGAAGAAGTGATTAATCTGGACGAAGTGGTAACCGCCTTTGTGCAG
>OHFA01001087.1_pt1 | contig 11562 bp, 8 predicted proteins | sample 1567501 | NCBI WGS metagenome assembly OHFA01 (sample SAMEA3879593, study PRJEB24766) | human gut metagenome | biome: human-associated habitat; feature: feces | place: USA | collected 1985/1987 | reverse complement strand
CCCACCGCCCATGGACTTTCATTACGTCAATGTTCCTGCACCAGCCGGCCTCCCTATGGCATATTCTTTTCAACATGCTGACCTTGTGGTGCGTCGGGCCTGTATTGGAACGCATGATGGGGCATCTGCCATATCTTGCGTTATACGTGCTGTCAGGACTCGGCGGAAGCGCCGGCATGATGGTCTGGGCACTGTTTTCGCAAGACGGTTGGCTAACATCCGCATATGGCGCTTCCGGCGCACTATTCGGCCTGTTCGCGTCGATTCTGGTGGTATACCAGCGCATTGGTATAGACATTCGATCCATGCTGATCTGGATGCTCATCAACTTCCTGATGCCGATCATCACGCCGAACATCGCATGGCAGGCGCATATCGGCGGATTCATCGTCGGAGGCGTGTTCGCCTGGCTGCTGGTTTCCGGCCTGCATGCGTTGCGCGGCAAAAGCCTGCAGCAGCGCACGCTGATTTACGGCGTAATCATGTTGGGCGTGATTATTGCGATTGTCATCGCGAGTAATATGAGCAATCCACTTCGCGTAAACCCCCTTCTTGGCATGTTCTTCTAGTCGACAGGTAGAAGAAAAAAGAAGTTTTTGGAATTGCAGATATGCAGTTATCCACATTTGTGGATAACTTTGTGGATAAGTGAGGAGCGCGCTGTGGGTAAGTCGGGGATAACTCGGTGTATTATCCACAAGGATATTCACAAAACGGCGAATTCCCCAGCTTTTCAACGGTGGAAAATGTGGATAACCAGCCTGTGCATAGCGAAAAATGGGGAAAAATACCGTCCTATATCTTGTGTGCGGTCGTAAAACTGTCCACAAGATATAGACGCTATCCACATTCGTCCACAATAATCCACGACTTATCCACATCGTGCGGAACTAGAAAATCCCCAGAATGACGGCGGATCAACAAAACGAAATCAGGTACGTCACCAATGACAATCATGAATGACAAGACGCGCGAATTCGTGGCGATGCATCGCGACGAGGACGTGCGCGAACTGGCGTTGAAGGCCAAACGTGTGGAAGGGCTCGACCTGTCGTTGGCTCTCGACCAGATTGCCGGATGGCAGATCGCAAGCAAAAAACTGCCGCAATGGGCCTCATGCGAGGGAATCATATACCCTCCGCACATTTCCATGGAACAGTGCTCATCGCAGTTCACAGCCCAATACAAGTCCGAAATCGCGCAAACCCTGCTTGCGTCGGCCGCAACCGTGCGCGCCAGAGTGTCCGATTCTGCAGAATCGGACAACCAAACCACGAAAAGTGAGCCACAGTTGTCCGATTCTGCAGAATCGGACACATTGGTGGCGAAAAGGGCGATGGTGGATCTGACGGGCGGGTTCGGTGTGGACTTCTCGTATCTGGCGCGCGGATTCAGCCAAGCCACTTATGTGGAACGGCAACGACACCTATGCGATCTGGCCGAGCACAACATGGCCGCACTGGGACTCGACCAGGCGCGTATCGTGTGCGACGACGGCGTGGAATACCTTGACAATATGGATCCGGTGGATCTCATCTACATCGATCCGGCCCGTCGCGACGAGCATGGCGCGCGCACCTACGCGATCGAGGATTGCACACCGAACGTACTCGAATTGCGTGACCTGTTGCTCGCCAAATCGCAGTGCACGCTGGTCAAACTGTCTCCCATGCTGGACTGGCGCAAGGCGGTCGCCGATTTCGACGGGGCCGTACGCGAAGTGCATATTGTGGCCACCGGCAACGAATGCAAGGAACTGCTGCTGGTACTGGGACGGCCGGCGCAAGTGGATGCGCGCGACGGCGTGGATGGCGCGGGTTCGCACCGGCGTCCTGCGGCGCACGCACACATGGGGCAGATGGATATACGGGCAAGACAGACAAGCAACGACAAGACGCCATTGGCACGCACGCGCGTGGAGCAGATGAATGGCGGCATGGCTTTGGCGGACACGGTGGGCTCGTTTGACGGTGAATCGAAAGCCGAACGTACCGTAGCCGCATCGCATGATGGCCGGTATGCCGCGCCGCACGTGTTCTGCGTGAACGACGATCAGCGGATCGATTATGATTCTGCCGCATATACGCAAGGCCTGCGCATTGGCGGCAAACCGCTGCCGGAGGCGAAAAACTACTTGTATGAGCCGAATGCGTCGATTATGAAGGCCGGCTGTTTCGATCTGGTCGAGGAACGATTCGGTGTGACGCAGATCGGCCCGAGCAGCCATCTGTTCGTGTCGGAACAGCAAATCGCCGATTTTCCGGGACGAGGATTTGCGATTGAAGCAGTCGGAAGCATGAATAAAAAAGATATAAAACGATTGCTGAATGGTGCGAAACAAGCGAATATCGCGGTACGTAATTTCCCGCTTACGGTACCGCAGTTACGCAAGAAATTGAAGCTTGCTGACGGTGGGACGGTCTACCTGTTTGGTACCACCATGCAAGGCGGCGATCATGTGCTGCTGCGCACGTCGAAAATCTGAACAAGCGAACCGGAATTGAGAAGAACACGAGACGAGTGATAGACGAGTCGCAGGAATAGCAAGACGATTGCGAAAGAATCGTAAAAAGGGTACGCAAAAAGGGCGTCTGACTGTGCGAAGAGTACAGACGCCCCTACTTCAAACGTGCTACCGAGGCTGCCTAAACAATAAACGTGAAACGGTGGGTCAGCGCCACCACATGGTCATGATGAATCCGACCATGATGATCGCGAACGCGATGGCCAGATTCCATGCGCCGATGTTCGGAATCGGGTAGTCGGAGGTCAGGTAGTAGACCACGGCCCAAACCAGGCCGATGATCATCAGCGCGCAGAACAGAGGCACGAACCAGCGTGGATTGGACTTGGTGCCCTTGATGGTCTCCTCCACGCGGCGGGTGTTTTCCGCCTGACGGTTCATCATGCGCTGCATCTGCGGGCTCAGGGAATCCTTGTCGGCAGTGGCGTTCAGCACCGCTTCGACGCGGTCCATCGGAATATCGAGATCGTCAGCGTCGTTGGAATCAGCGGAAGCGGATTCGACGGTGGTCTCATCAGCGTCATCCTGAACGGTTTTGTTGCCCTCTTCAACGGCAGCGGTGTCGTTCGTGGACTGCAGATCGTTCTGATCGTCCGCGGTGGTTTCGTGCAGCTCTTCGTCAGCCATCAGCATAGTCTCCTTTAATAGGCTAAAAGTCATAATAGTGGGTAGACTCGAAAGCGGCGAACTCACAGCGTAAAAACTGTTCTCGATCAGAGCAAATGCTTAACAGGAATCAGGAAGGTCCGCATGGCTAAGCACACCGGAAAGCACACCGCGAAACGGTCGAAAGCGGCCGGAGCGGCGGCAGTCCTCGTGCTCATGTTCTCCGGATTCCTGCTCGTCACAAACCTGCGCGTGAACCGTTCCGTCGTTGTGACCAACGATACCGCCGAACTCGTGGAACAACGTGTGAAAAAAGTCAACTCCCTGCAGACGGAAGTCGACGCGCTCAGCTCCCGCGTGAACGATCTGAGCAAGACACTGAGCAGCCAGGACGGCACCGACCCGCAAGACAGCGAAAGCGCAGGCACCGGCACCATGCTGCCTGCGGTGGAAGGTCCCGGACTCGTGGTGACGCTCGACGATTCGCCACTTTGGGAAAACATGGTCGACTCCAGCGGATCGACATCCAACATCAACGACTACGTGGTGCATCAGCAAGACGTCGAAGCCGTGGTGAACGCGCTGTGGGCGGGCGGTGCGGAATCCATGATGATCATGGACCAGCGCGTGCTCTTCAACTCCGCGGTGCGCTGCTCCGGCAACGTGTTGCTCCTGCAGGGCAAAAAGTATTCGCCGCCATTCACCATTTCCGCGATCGGGCCAGTCGACAATATGAAAAAAGCGCTCGACGATTCGCAGGACGTGACCATATACCGGCAGTACGTCAGCGCGTTCGGCTTAGGCTGGCAGGTCGAAGAAAAAGAAAAACTGCATTTCGAGGCGACCGACGCTCTGCAGCAGCCGCTGCAATACGCGCAGGCGATGAGCGACGGAACAGAAGAAACGCAGCAAACGGACGCAACGCAGCAATTACAAGATGTGCAGGAATCGCAAGAGGGGAAGTAAACGATGAAGCACGTGGCACATAGACAACGCCGCAAAAGCGTGGTATGGACGATACTTGGCATACTCGCCGAACTCATGCTGACCGCAGCGGCCATCTGCGCGCTTTACATCGCATGGCAAATGTGGTGGACGGGCGTGCAAGCCGAACACAACCAAATCGAAACGCGCCAATCCGTATCATGGTCCGACCCGGGCCAATCCGACAACGTTACCATCGCGCAGGCGCAGGAAGGTGACCCGCCAGCGCAACCGCAAAGCGTGCAGGAAGGCGAGCTGATCGCCCAAGTCTACATTCCGCGATTCGGCAGCCAATGGCAACGCAACCTCGTTGAGGGAACTTCCCTCACCGAACTCAACAAACACGGCCTCGGCCACTACAAAGACTCGCAAATGCCCGGCCAAGTCGGCAACTTCGCTTTCGCAGGCCACCGCAACGGCTACGGACAGCCACTCGGCGATGTCGACAAACTGCAGGAAGGCGACCCGATTATCATCCGCACGCAGGATTACTGGTATGTGTACCACTACACGAGCTACAAAATCGTGCTGCCGACCGACATCGAAGTGGTCGCCGCCAACCCCGAAAATCCCGGCGCTACACCGACCAAACGCATGCTGACCATGACTACGTGCGAACCGAAATATTCCACGCCGACGCACCGCTGGATCAGTTACGCGGAATTCTCATACTGGGCGAAGGTGTCCGACGGCATCCCCCAGGAGCTCACATCCACCGACTCCAACGGCAAAGTCAAATTCGTCAACAACGAAAAATCGTCGATCGTCGCATCCGTCAGCTCGCTTGAACCGTGGATTTTCGGCGCGCTTGCCGCATACGTGATCATCTTCCTTTCCGCGCTCGTGGCATGGCGTTGGCCGTACCTCGACGACGTGCGCGCGGGACGTCGCGAAAAGCCGGAATTCAGCTTGTACGGAGGATTGATGCGATTGCAGCCGGGCGTACTTCCGATTCGACTCGTGCTGATGGCGTTGTTGATTTTCGCGGCGGCCGCATCGTGCTTTGAATGGTTGTTCCCGTGGGCTGCGACGAATATTCCGGCATTGCAGGAAATGTCGAATTACACGGCCGTATAAGGCGCTTTTTGCAGTTGCTGCGGTTGCTGCGTGAGACGCGCGTCATGCTATGACATGTTGCGCACGTAGACTGCTGTTCAAACGCAAGTATTCGCACAACGCAAGCATTCGGAATATTCGAAGGATTTGAAGCAGTCGAATGATTCGAAATATTCGGATGTCGGCATTCCAACGTCGATAGGAGCATGATGACCGATTCCGCACGCATTCTGGTCGTGGATAATTACGATTCGTTCGTGTACACGATCGTCGGATATTTGAAGACGTTGGGTGCCACGGTGACGGTGGTGCGCAACGATGCGATCGACCCGAGCGAGGACGGTGTGATCGACGAATATGACGGCGTGCTGATCTCCCCAGGGCCTGGTGCTCCGGCGGAATCCGGTGCCAGCGAAGGCATGATCCGCCTATGCGCGGAGCAGTCCAAGCCCATGTTCGGCGTTTGCTTGGGCATGCAGGCACTGGCCGAAGTGTTTGGCGCCACCGTAAGCCATGCGCCTACCATCATGCACGGCAAAACCAGTCTGGTGGAGCACATCGAAGACGAGATCTTCGAAGGAGTGGCCAATCCTATGACCGCCACTCGCTACCATTCGTTGGCCGTGGAGCCTGATTCCGTGCCGGAAGATCTGGTGGTGACCGCGTGGACGCAGAGCGACCACATCGTGCAGGGCATTAAGCACCGCAGCAAGCCGATGTACGCGGTGCAGTTCCACCCCGAATCCGTGATGACGCAGGACGGCTACCGATTGCTTGCGAACTGGCTGAAGGTGTGTGGGCAGGAGAACGCGGTGGAGCGTTCCGCCGGATTGCAGCCGAAGGTCGCGGCCTGAAGGCACGAAAACACGTGAAACGTAAGGACTGTAGGGGATCGCGGAATATGTGAATCGCGCGAAAATCTCGGGAACGCATCTCGGGAAAATGTGGGTTTCGTAAAACGCAATCGTAAGAATGAAGGCCCGGCTGGGGATTTCCAGTCGGGCCTTCATTGTGAATTATGGCGGCTATCGCGGTTGTGACGATCGATCAGTTGCCTTGCTCGGGAGTGTTGCCGTTACTGCTGTTGTTGCTGTTGCCGTTGTTGTTGCTGCTGGTGCCTCCGCCGTTGCCTCCATTATCGGCGCTGGAGGATTTGGTGGTCAACGTGATCGTGGCTCCGCTGTCGGACTGGGTGCCGGCGGTTGGAGACATGTCCGTGACGGTGCCATCCTCCGGACCGGAAACCGTGACCTGGAAGCCGTAGCTTTCCAGCAGGCTCTTGGCATTCGCATAGCTCATGCCGACCACGCTGGGCACGCTGATCTGCTGCTTGCCGGTGGACACCCAAATTGTGACCGCGGTACCAGCCTCAACCGTGCTTCCGACACCTGGATCGACACGGGTCACAGCGCCGGAAGCGATGGAATCGGAATACTCGTTTTCGATGGTGATTTGCGCCAGACCGGCCTGCTTGAGCTGCGCAATGGCCGAATCCTTCGGCTGTCCTATCAGATTGTCGGGAATCTTGGTCATGCCGGACGAAATGTACAGCGTGATGATCGTGCCCTCGGTTTGCTTCGAATTGGCGGCAGGATCGGTGCTTACCACCTTGTCTTTTTCGATGGATGCGTTGTCTACCGTACGCACGTTGCCCACTTTGAAGCCGGCGGCCTCAAGAATGGACTTCGCATCGTCCTGGCTCTTGTTCGACACATCCGGCACCGCGACCGACTGCGGGCCGGTGGAGAACCATACGGAAACCGTGGAGCCCTTGGAAACCTTCTTGCCGCCCCTTGGATTCTGCTTGGTGATTGTGCCTTTCGGCTTGCTCGAATCGGAATCCTCGCGGGCGTCGAGCTTCAGTCCTTTGGCTGCGAGCTGCTCTTCGACGCGCGCCTCGGAAATATTCGCCGTGGCGGTGAAATCAGGCACTTCCACCATGTCGGCTGCGGAGTCGCTCTTGTTCAGCATGAAGAACACGCCCAGAATGACCAGCAAAGCCACCAGACCGCCCACGACGGAGCCGATAATGATCTGCTTCTTCTTGCGTGCCTTCGCGGCCTCCGCACGCTGTTCCGCACGGGTTTTCGTGGCAACGCCGTTCTGTGGGTTCGGCACGGCCTCGAACTGGCCTGTGACGGGATTGAACGCCTGCGTTGCGGTCGTTTCGCCGGCAGGGGTCATGGCCACGGTATTCGCAGTCATTTCGGCCTGCTTGCGTGCCTTCATATTGGTCAGATCGGTCAACGGATTGAACGCGGCAGCCATCGGCACACCGCCGTTCATGAACGTCAGCAGATCGTTCTTGAATTCGGAAGCCGTGGCGTAACGGTTTTGACGATCCTTCGCCATCGCTTTCGCACAAATCGAATCCCACATCTTCGGCAATCCTGGAACAACCGAACTTGGGGGAGTGGCGACCTCTGAAACATGCTGGTAGGCGATCGCAACTGCGGAATCGCCGGTAAATGGCGGTCTTCCAGTAAGCATTTCATACAGCACACAACCTGCGGAATACAGGTCGGAACGCATGTCGACGCTTTCGCCGCGCGCCTGCTCGGGAGACAGATACTGCGCGGTGCCGACCACGCCCTGCGACTGCGTCATCGTGGCGGCGGAATCGTCGAGCGCGCGGGCGATGCCGAAGTCCATGACCTTGACCATGCCCTGCTCGGAAATCATGATGTTGCCGGGCTTGATGTCGCGGTGGATGATGCCCATGCGATGCGAATAATCGAGCGCGTTGAGCACGCCCATCATCACCTGTTCGGCGTCGCGCTGGCTCAAAGCGCCGTTCACTTTGAGAATGTCGCGCAAGGTCTGGCCCTTGACATACTCCATCACCAGATACGGCAGATGCTCGGTCTGGCCGGTTTCGGTGGTGACGACTTCCTCACCCGAATCGTAGATGTTCACGATGTTGGGATTGTTCATTTGCGCCACGGAATGGGCTTCGCGACGGAAACGCTCAAGGAAGATCTTGTCGTTGGCGAAGTCGGCGCGCATGATCTTGACCGCGACGGTACGCCCAAGACGCGTATCGAGCGCCACGTGCACTTCGGCCATGCCGCCACGGCCGACCAGTTGGCCGAGCTGGTAACGTTCACCAGCCAAAGAGGTAGGCATGTTGATGTTCATCCCTGTTCCTTCCCATCAGTGATCAAGGAGATATGAGGTCTGCTAACCACGCGGCGCGGAAGCCTTCCACCTGTAGGCACCACCATCGTGTCAGCCAATTGTGTCTGCTGGTCGAGCAGACGGCGTTCGATGCGGGACAATGTGCGAGACACCGTCAACGCGTCCTTCGGACGGTCAAGGGGATCCTTGGCCAGCATGGACATGACGAATTCACGCAGCTGCACATCGACGGAGTCAGGCAGCGGCGGAACCGGATTGTTGACATGGGCTGCGGCGATGTCAACCGGCGTGGCACCCGTGAACGGACGATGCCCGCACAGGCCCTCGTAGGCGACGACGCCAAGCGAATAGATATCGGATTGAGGCGTGGCATGCTGGCCCTGCGCCTGCTCCGGGGAAATGTACTGCGCGGTGCCCACCACCATGCCATCCTGCGTGATCTGCTCCTGATTAGTGGAGTAGGAGACGCCGAAATCGGTGATCTTCACCTCGCCGGAATCGGACACCATGATGTTCGCCGGCTTCACATCGCGGTGGATCACGCCATGCGAATGGGCGACGAACAGGCCACGGGCGGTCTGGATGAGAATCGGCAGCAAGCGGGTCGGCTCCATCGGACCATTCTGCTCGTGGAACAGGTCGGCCAACGACTTGCTGGGCACATACTCCATAATGAGGAAGCCGATGCCGTCATGCTCGTAATATTCGAACAACGCGGCGATGTTCGGGTGTGCAAGATTGGCGGAATTATGCGCTTCCGCACGCAAGCGAAGCAGTTTGGCCTCCTGCGTGACCCCTAAATCGCCACGCAACGCCTTGATGGCCACTGGTCGGCCCAACTGGATGTCGTAGCCTTTCCACACTTCGCCCATGCCACCTTGGGCTAGACGGGCATCCAACCTGTAGCGTCGGTGGATGAGCTGTCCTTCAATCAGTTTCACTCTGCCAGCGCCTCCTGCATCATCGCTTTCATAATCGGTCCTGCGGCGAACGAGCCATACAAGTCCACATTGTGCACCACCACGGCAACGGCGATTTTCGGATCATCCGCAGGGGCGAATCCTATCACCCAGCCATCGATGGACGTGTTGCCGTCGCCGATCTGCGCGGTGCCGGTTTTCGCTGCTACTCGCACGCCGTCGATGGCCAGATTCTGGTTTTCCTTGGTGACCACGGCTTCCATCATCTGCGTGAGCTTGCCCGCGGTGTCCGAACTGAACGCGCGGCTCATCACCCGCGGCTTGGTCTGCGAGATGACCGACAGATCGGAGGAACGCACGCAATCCACCAACGTCGGGCGCATGACCTTGCCGCCGTTCGCCACTGCAGCAGCCACCAGCGCGTTCTGTAGCGGGGTCGCCACGGTGTCTCCCTGACCGATGGACGCCAAGGCGAGCTTGTCGTCGGACGCATCGGTTGGGAAATTCGACGCCACGCTCACCCACGGCGTGCCCGTGGATTCGGAACCGTCGACGGCGATCGGATTGTCGAAACCAAGTTTTTCGGCCATGGATGAGACCTTTTCGTCACCCAAAGCCACTCCCAGCTGGGCGAATGCGGTGTTCGACGAATACGCCATCGCGTTTTCCAACGTGATCTTGCCATCCGAACCGTCGGCCTGCGACACGGCGTTCGTCAACTGCGTGGCCGTGCCTGGAAGCGTATAGCTCGATCCGGCCGGAATCTCGGTGTCAGTCTGGTATTCGCCCGTTTCCAACGCGGCGGCCGCCACCACCGTCTTGAACGTGGATCCCGGAGGATACAGCTGCGAGGTGACGCGGTTGAGCATCGGGTTCGATTCGTTTTGCGAGAGCGTGGAATAGTTGCCGTTCGCTTCGGACGTGTCGTGGCTTGCCAGCTGGTTCGCGTGCTCGCCATGGCGAGAATACGGCCGGTCTTCACTTCGATGGCCACGGCCGCGCCGTCATTGTTGGCGAGACCGTTGTAGGCGGCCTGCTGGATCTTCGGATCGATGGACGTTTCGATGGTCGCGCCCTTGTTCTCTTGGCCGGTGAACAGCGATTTGAACCGCTGCCACACCAGTTGGTCGGATTGGCCCGACAGCAGCGAGCTGCGCGAGGCTTCGATACCGCTCCAACCGCGCTGGCTGATGGAGAAGAAGCCGGTGACCGGCGCATACAGCTCGCCGGCCGCATAGGAGCGCTGATAGGAGAACGCGTCGTTCGACGGGTCGGATTTGGCGATGACGGAGCCGTCCGACGCGAGAATCGCGCCACGCGGAGCACCATACTCGTGGTAGAGGGCGCGGGTGTTGCGCGGGTCGCTGTTGAGCTGGTTCGCGCGAATCGCCGTGATGATCGTGGTGGACATGCCCAGAATGACGAACAGCGCCACCACGATGGTGAACAGTTGGCGAAGTGATTTATTCATGCTTGGCTCCCCTCTGACGTGTTGCCCGATGGGTTCGGCGTGCTCGTCATGTCAGATGTGCCGAACCCATTCGATGGGGGAGCAGGGGGCACGATTGGCGTGCCTGCGACCGGCGTTTCCGTGGAGATGATTTCCGTTGCCTGCGATTGCTGCATGGTGGCCGGTATGGCGACTTGCGGAACGGCTTGCGTGGCTGCTTGTGAAACAGCTTGCGATTGTGCAGCGGATTGCTCGGAGGCAACGCTTCTGCGGGCGCGGCTCTGCTTGCGGGCGCTCAGTGCCTGCATCGCCTCGTATTGGAACGTGTCGCTGTCGATATCGGATTCGGGTTTGTTTGCCGAGTTGGAAATCACCATTAAGAGTGTTGCCAACATGTAATTCGCTATGAGTGAGGATCCGCCGGCGGCCATGTACGGAAGAGTCAAACCCGTAAGCGGTATGACTAATGTGATGCCTCCCACAACGGTGAACACCTGGAAGGCCATGGTGAACACGAGGCCCGATGCGAGAAGTTTGCCGAACCCATCCTTGATTTTCATCGCAGTGATCATCCCAGCGGCGATGATGAGCAAATAGAGCATCAGAATGGCCATCAGGCCGGTGAGGCCCAGCTCTTCGCCAAGTGCCGCGTAGATGTAGTCGGAGTTGGCGATCGGAGTGAGCGACGGGTGACCTTGCCCAAGGCCGGTGCCCATCAAGCCGCCTGATGCCAGGCCGAAAATACCTGTGACGAGCTGGTATGAGCCGCCATACTCCTTGTTGTAGCCGGAAGACATCACGATCCAAGGGGAGGTCCCGGCGGTAATGTACTGGTTGAGGTAAGGCCATACCACCACATTCCACCGGCCAAACTGGAAGTTGAA